>OIYF01000146.1_pt1 | contig 33554 bp, 37 predicted proteins | sample 1587971 | NCBI WGS metagenome assembly OIYF01 (sample SAMN03283248) | human gut metagenome | biome: human-associated habitat; material: feces | host: Homo sapiens | place: Peru | collected 2012 | reverse complement strand
AAAGAGACAAATATACACTCACAGGTTACGTCCACTATTGCAGGGGACGACGGCGAAGCCATGGCAAAAAGTGAAGGGATACCAACCGAACATGCCATCCTCTCGGAGAAAGATACAAAACATGATGTTTTAAAGGACTTCGACAGTCCTTTCGTCATTAACATAGATTTATACAAATGAATACAAAACAGCAAATAGCACAGCAACGTGCTAATTTGGCTATAGCTGAATTCTTGAAGGAATTGTTTACTCCTCCGTATGTTATTAGTGAGTCAACTTTTGATGAAACGAAGGAATCTGCGGTGGAGTGTGCCAAACAGAATGTCGATGCCGCATCTCTTACTGAAAGAGAGAAAGAGGTTGCGAAGGAGTCTGTAGAACTATTTGCCAATGATGTAGCACGGAAGTTTAAGGTTGCTATGAAACAATCTGGTAAGATTGTGTGAATACCCCTTTTGAAATAATGGTACACCTTGTTTGTTTTGCAACACTAAGATAAGTGAATTCTTCGACATGACAAAATCCTGGGCAACTTTTTGTTGCTCAGGTACTTAAAAAGTTTAAGTTATAATAGTGTTGCGGAATTAAGGTTTAATTCAAATTTAACCCATTTTTTTAAGTGGAGTCAATATTCGTTTTTTACATATATAATTTGCTAGTTTCAAACTTTTTTCGTATTTTTGCAACGAAATCCTGAGTCTCTTATGTTGAGATTCAGAAGAATGTAAAGAATAAGTACTATTAATATGGTCTTTATATAAGCAAAGCGTATGATACACAATTTGCTAAACACGGAGTTACTTGCATCATGTATGCAGGAGGCCAAAAGACATAAAAGTATTGAAGATTAGTGGAAGTTAGTCTATTGGTTTTTCGATGCTGTGATACATATCACATCCCCAATAATCCGGGAAGAGTATTCTTTTCAGGAGAAACCGAGGTATATATTTTTGAGTTATGTGGTTTATAATCAATACAGACAAATTTCAAGAACAAAGAACAAAAGAGTTTCTTGAGAATACATATCTCGGTTTATATCTATTTCAGCGATAAAATGGCAGATGGCATTGAGGGACTGAGTATTGTAGATAAGCGATATGATGACCTCATTCTGGAGAATGATACCTGTGAGGTAAAGACAATCAAGAACTTTACCAACGAGGATGATTTCGTTAAATATACCAATCGCTATTCTGTTTTTGGCGAGGAAGAATTAAGAGGTTGGTACAAGAATAAGGACAATTTTACCGTTATCAAGATGGTGTACAATATAGCATTTACCAAAAAGGTAATCAACAAGGTAATGAAAGAGCGAGTCGGTCTGAACCCCAGATATTGGGGCTTCTTCAGATTAACCGATGCCCAGTTTGACAAATTATTAGAATTAGGTGAAATTCCCTTCCCTTACTCGACAAGGTGTTGGATTTCATAAGCACAGATGACAATGGACAAAATTGATTATTCGATAGAAGAAAATCAGATAGAAAAAGAGGATGAGGGCAACGTGGCAATCACAATGCCATTTAATCCTAATATGATAAAGATTCGTCGTGATCCGTTTACCATCAGTGAGCTGGTGGATAAGATGGAGCACGGGGAGATTCGCTTCGATACCCCCTTCCAACGCAAATCAGACCTGTGGGATGAAGAGAAGCAGAGTCGCCTGATAGAGTCGCTGCTGCTCAAGTTGCCACTGCCCGCTTTCTATTTCGACGAGACAGAGACTGATGAAGATGCAGAGGTGTGGAACGTGATAGACGGATTGCAACGATGCAGCGTGTTCAAGCACTTCATTGTGGAGAAGACGATGCGACTGCACCATCTGGAGTTTCTCACGCAGCAATATGACGGAATGACCTTCAACGAGCTTCCTCGTCTGATGCAGCGCAGAATCACCCAGACCCCTATAACCATGTACGTGATAGAGAAGGGAACGCCCGATGAGGTAAAATTCAATATCTTCAAACGTATTAACACGGGCGGTCTGATACTGACTCCACAGGAAATACGTCATGCGATGAATCAGGGCGTGTCTGCGGAGATGGTGGCCAATTTGGCCGCTAAACAGTCGTTCAAGAAGGCTACCTGCGGTATCATAAAAACCGACCGCATGGAAGACCGCGATTTTGTGACAAGGTTCGTGGCTTTCTATCTGCAAGACTATAAGACGTATGAGCCCGATATGGACGGATTTATGACCCGTGGCATGGCAAAAATAAAAAAACTGACGGAGGCGGAGCGCGAAGATATGAGTACACAGTTCGACAAGGCGATGAAGGCAGCCTGGAGCATCTTCAACAATGATGCATTCCGTAAACGTCGCAATATATATGACCGTCGCAAACCCATTAACAAGGCACTATTCGAGACGCTGAGCGTTTGGCTGGCAAAGTGTACGAACAATGAACGTCAGCAGTTAGTGGCTAAAAAGAGCATTGTGCAGAGACTTTTCGTAGAGCTTAACAACGATGAAAAGTTCTACTATGCTCTGTCATCCGGTACAGGTCAGAAAGAAAGCGTGAACTATCGACACCGCAAGATAAAGGAGATGATAGAAACTGTTTTGAAAGAAAAATAAATGTAAAAAATATGCTAAGATTACTTCACATAGACAATTACAAGATTCATAAGCATTTGCGTCTTGAATTGGGCAACCTGACGGTGCTGACCGGGCTGAACAGCAGTGGCAAGTCCTCTGTTATCCAGTCGCTGCTTTTGTTGCGCCAAAGTTATCAGCAGAATGTCTTGAACGAGGGACTCTCCCTGAATGGTGACCTGCTCTCTATCGGTCTCTGTCGTGATGCGCTGTGTCAGATGGCAGACGAGGATTATATGTCTTTTGGCATCGATGGCGGCCACGGGCTTTCTACATGGCAATGGGATGCTTCGGATGCCGTTATGGGTAAAGACTTCTTTTCTCTATTGCAGGGACCTGATCCGAAAATGTTGCAGGAGAGTTCGTTATTTACGAACAATTTTCAGTATATCAGTGCGGCTCGTCAGGAGCCTTCAGAGTCCTACCCCCTAAACACGAATATGGTGGAAAGCCGGAGGCAACTGTCGCAGAAATATGGTAAGTGCGAACTGACGGCCCATTTCCTGTATCATTTTGGCGTGGCGAAGAAACTTAGCGTGTTGCCAGGACTGGTGCATCGTGCAGGCGAATCCGCAGAACTGCTCGCTCAGGTATCGTCATGGGAAAGAGTTATCAGCCCCGATGTCGTTGTTACCCCAGAGAAAGGAGACAAGTCTTATTCGTTGAAATATGCCTATGAGATAGGCGGCGATACAACACCTGCCTACAGCGCGATAAATGTTGGCTTTGGATTGAGTTACGCATTGCCGATAGTCGTGGCACTGCTTGCGTCAGAGAGAGACAGTCTGTTGCTGATAGAGAACCCCGAAGCCCATCTTCACGAAGCAGCGCAGTCGGAACTTGGCATGATGATCGCGCGAGCAGCAGAGGCGGGCATCCAGGTTATTGTAGAGACCCACAGCAATCATGTACTCAATGGCATTCTCATGGCTTCCAAGCGTTTTGAAGAGGAAGGCATAGGAATAGACCGCAACAACGTGAAGCTCTATTATATGAAGAAAGCCGCTGATGGGCTGCAATCAGTGGCGGAAGAGGTGAAGATTGTGGGCGATGGCAAGATAGACCACCAGCCCGAAGGTTTCTTCACTCGTCAGGATGCAGACATGACTTACTTATTGGGATTCTGAAATGATGGATGCATCACTATTTATACTGCTTCCGACGGGAGACGAGGTGATAGGTTTACCCCTTACGGAAGAGGGTCTTCGCGATTTAGTAGCTCCTCTGATGAGCGTGAAGAAATACGCACGTCAGAACGGTATCAATTTGCGCATTTTCTTCGATAAGGATAATGTCAAGCGCTTCAAAACAGATGTGGGTGGCGTTGTGGATAAAGCAGCCTATTTGAGCAAAGCATCCGTGATATTGCGCAATTTTGTCAGTTCCAACAGCACCGATGTTCAGAAGAATGCTATCCTTGAAGGCAATTACAACTACATCCGTTGGGACACCATAGAATGCATGGCCCACCAAGATGTAGCGCTTGTGGTAAAGAGCGCATTCGAGTCGCCAGGAGCACCATGTGTGTTATCGTTGTCGCCAGGGATTCCAACCGACTATAAGCAGGTGACAATCATCAAGGACAGAACTTACGATGATGGTCGTCCTGAACTGAAGAATATTCCCCTGTTCTTCTCAGCAGAGGAGTGCATAGAGTGGATGTCGGCGTTACTCGATGGGCACTTTTCGCTGATAGGCAATCGAGACTACCGGCCCACCACGATGAAGTGGGGAAAACAGCGGATATATCAACGTATTGAAGACGGCAACTACTGGTATTTTGATTTTTTCCACCGCGAGAATAAGATTCACTATGAGGTGTTTGATGTTGCCGGCATTCACCTTGGCGAAGCCAATGCAGAAGGTGCGCTCGTGGTTGGAACAGCAGACGCAAAAAAGTCGATCAGTAAGATATTGCCTGGGAAGTAATCTGTGTATGGCTTGCTCACATCCAACCAAGCTATCCGAGCAGCGTGGTGCGATATCACTTGCCTGTACAAAGAGCAAAAAGGACGATTAACGATTAACAAATTAATATTTTAACATGATTTAAGGAGCTGTCCCCTGATTCATTCCTGGAGTCCTCGCTCTGGTGTAGTGCATCAGCAAGGAGGTCTTTGACAAAGGACGTTCATTCTTGCAAGCGGAAGCACAGAAGGTGCTTCTACCTGCCGTTTGGAATGGGAGAATATTAGAACTGAAGAACATAATGCAAGCAGATTTCTTCTTGCAGAGATTCAATAATGACAAAATGAGGTGAATATGAATAACAAATTCTACGCAAATGTTCAAGGGCCAGTGCCTGAAGCAATTGTGGCTTGCTTGAAGAAAGCAAACGAGATAATAGCGAACGATTCTGAGGTCAACCTAATTGTGTTGTACAGCTATACTAAGAATAATTTCAATACCGTTGCACAAGTATTAGGAGCAGATAATGTCAATCGGATGTTTTCTCAGCCTCTGCGTTTTCAGAAAATTTCCAGACCTATTCAGTGCATGACGGAACGAACATACAATGAATGGCAGCAGGGGGCGAATATAGTAATATGCTGTCACATGGATGCCAAAGCTGTTCAGAAGGTTGATGACTTCCGCTCTGCGAAATACGTTATGGCTGTCTCATGGCTCAAAGATAAGTTGGATGACTGGGTTCTCAGATGGAACGCAGAATGCATCTATGGCGATAAGATTGATAAGGAAAATATCGAGGATGAATCTTTGTCACTTTTGAGGACAGCATTGAAAGAGATGGACGTAAGGATGTTCGGTTCCAAGGACTTTCATCATCCTGATGATGAGAACACATGTAAGACTTATATACGTACTATCAATAAGTATATGCCAGAAGTCTCATCTTCACAGATAACAAATATTCTTGTGACGGAACTGGGGTGGTCGAATGTCAGTGCGTCACAAGTTGGCGAACTACTGAATAGACTGAAAAATGGCCGTACATTCCGTGGAGGGGATAAAACCGGGCTTGCGCAGTACTTTAAGGGCTGGAAGAGCAAATTAAAAGAAGAACGGTAATGACTGATTTTGTAAGCTACGCCACAAGCAGGTACTGTCTTGATGAAGAACAGACAAAACTACTTGCAGAGTTCCACAAGCATGTGTGGAAGGATTGCAAGATAGAAACTGTTGGGCAACTGACCGAATATGAGAACCTATATCTGCAGTATTCTGAAAAGTTTGACTTTGTCTATGATACAGAGGTCGATGAGTTTGGATTTGTGGATATGAATGATGGTAAAGCGTGCTTACTCTCCAAAGGAAGGTTTGAACAGTTATCAAAGAATCTGAGTACAAGCGAATTTGCAACGAAAAGCTGAGAGTATGGGCTTTCGGACTTGGAAATTGTGGTCTTACTTAGTTTTCTTGCGGATATACTAACCTCGGCTACCAGAACCGTCGTTCTGACCATCTTGCCGCAATGTGGCAGATTGTCAACTGGGATGTTGTTGAACAACGGAATAATTAATAAATACATGGAACAGCAAGAGAAAATCTCAATGGAAGATATAGATAAAATAGAGAAGATATTTAATGTAGAATATTCTGATACTGTTAAGTATGCAGTACGTTATGGTTACAATTATCGAATAGAGGCAGAGCAGAAGCATAATTCCTATTCCCATGCTTGTTTACCAGATACATCTGCAATTCTTCTATGGCTTGGTCAAAAAGTAATTGACGGAGTTATATGGGATTTATTCAAAGTAGCTGCAAAAAAGCTTTATGAGAAGTTTGTCAAGTCCAATAGTTATCTTTCGGAAAAACTCAGTAAGTTCCTGTCAGATGAACAAGACCTCAAAAGATTCTATACTTACGTAAAAGAATTCAATGAGCAGAACATGACCGTAACAGAGGAACAGTTCAAATATATTCGAGAAGAAATAATTGCAGATTTCTTTGGAAAGGAATGTGGAAAGATATATGAGCAAGAACATCGCCTACCTACAATCCAAGAATATATGAGGATTAACCGTGAGGCTTTAGTTCATGCAGATAAACTTATGGTGCTTCAGAATTAGGGCGTTAAATTCTGCGGTAACCATCTATTTCTCCACATTGCCCACTAAAGAATAAGTAAGTGGATAAACTCAACGGCGAGTTACAGGCTCGCCGCCGCTAGATTTCTTTAGAGGTTTCTTTGACATGGTAGTGGCGGGAAGACAAGATTATCCTGACATGACGAAGGCTCTCTTATGTTAATCATAGGTAAAAATCGAAAAAGTTCAATTCTTGGAAATATGCTTTACCCAGTAAACACTGGAGGCAGAGCTATATTGCCATAGGGGTTGGATGCTTACTTTAAATATACAGAATGAATAATATCTCAGATTGGATTATTCCAATATCTTCATCATTGGTAACAATTATTGTTACAGTAATGACTTGTAAATGGCAATTACGAACCGAGTTAAGAAAAATATCGGAGAATTATGTCTCCGATAAGAAGTATAAAGCATACTATAATGCGGTGAATATGTTTTATTCAATTATGTCAGAAATTAAAAATAAGGGAGCAATAGTCGGTCCTTCTGATAGATTTCAAGAAATGTTGAAAGTAAAAGAAGACCTCTTTGTTTATGGTTCGGACAAAGCTTTTAGGGCTTTTACTGAGTTTCTTTGCAATAGTTCTCAAAATCAGCCTAATCAAGATTACATTGAGTATTTCTTGAATTTTATGTTGATTGTAAGAAAAGAAATCTCTGGAGGAAAAAGTAAATTAACAACTGATGATATTCTGCTGAATATTATGCAAAGTCATGAAGAACTTCGTAAATATCAAGTTTTTTGTGGCTTTAAATAAAATGTTATCTCATAAAAACAAATACGTTTTCCGAATGCTATTCTTGATTGTTGTATTGTAGCTTATGAGGCGATGTTTATAGCAAGGATGTTGAAATAATAGAGAATATTACGATGGAACGACAATATAACGAATTGCAGAAAGCCTATACAAAGGAGGTTTTGGCAAGTATGATAAAGGCAGATATACGCAGTAGGTTTCCTGAACCTTATGCAAGTATTTATTGTCAACAATTTGATGATTTCAAAAACGTTGCAGACTTCTTTGAATTTGCAGCAAAGTTAATGAGAAGATAATAACATGTTTAACTTGTCTTTGCTTTCCTCTGATTCATACAAAATAAGTCTTAAGATAAGGCATAAAAAGCATCGTATTAAGGCGGTCCCATCCCGCACAACATGGCGAGACCTTTGATGGTCCGCCAACCTTAGAGCGTAGCGGTTCTGAGCACCGGAGGGCGGTTACATCCCCGCTTCCTGAGGAAGAGGGGCTTGGGGAGAAAGTGGAGCTCTCCTTGCAGGAGAGACGGAGAGGTAGAAAAATACCTTCTTTAATGGTTAGGAAGAACGGGATGATTTTAGAAATCTTTATTATTTAAAGAACAAGATTTATGCACGACATACAAATCATAATCATGGCCGGTGGCGTAGGCAGCCGCTTCTGGCCAATGTCAACACCCGATTACCCAAAGCAGTTCATAGATGTGATGGGTGTGGGCCGTTCCCTCATACAATATTTAATTTAAAAAGTAAATAAAACAATAAACATATAAATCATGTTTAATCTCAGTAAATTCATAGGTCAGTATGTGACCCATCGTGAAAAGAGTATGTTTGCTCAGGATATCGAGGCAAACAAGGAGAAACTTTCTGCTGAAATCAAAGGCAAGAAAGTTTGTGTAATTGGTGGAGCCGGTTCCATCGGTTCTTCATTCATCAAGGCTGTACTTCGCTTTGAACCACAGAGCGTAGTCGTTGTTGACTTGAATGAGAACGGATTGGCAGAATTGGTTCGTGATGTGCGAAGCACAGAAGGACTTTATGTACCTGATGAGTTCCGTTGCTACACCCTCAACTTTGCTGATCCAATCTTCGAACGTATTTTCCGTGAGGAGAAGGGTTTTGACATTGTAGCCAATTTCTCTGCCCATAAGCATGTACGTTCAGAGAAAGATAAGTATAGTGTTCAGGCACTCATCGAGAACAATGACATCAAGGCAAAGAAACTGATGGATTTGCTTTGCGTTTACCCTCCAAAGCATTTCTTCTGCGTATCTACAGATAAGGCTGCTAATCCTGTTAATATCATGGGAGCCAGCAAGCGTATTATGGAAGACCTGGTGATGGCTTATAATGAGCACTTCAAAGTAACTACCGCTCGTTTTGCTAATGTTGCTTTCTCCAATGGTTCTTTACCTGATGGTTGGATTCATCGTTTGCAGAAGAAGCAGCCATTGGCTGCCCCTTCTGATGTGAAGCGTTATTTCGTATCACCTGAGGAGTCTGGCCAGATTTGTATGTTGGCTTGTATCCTTGGTAATGGTGGTGAAGTGTTCTTCCCTAAGTTGGGTGAAGAGCAGATGCTTACCTTCTCATCTATCTGCGATGACTTCGTAAAGGCAGAAGGCTTCAAGAAGGTGGAGTGTAAGAATGATCCTGAGGCAAAGAAGTATGCTGCAGATATGGATTACGAGAGTGATAACTATCCTGTTGTTTACTTCAAGAGTGATACTACTGGCGAGAAAGCTTATGAGGAATTCTATGTTCCTGGTGAGAAAATCAACATGACTCGATTCTCAGCACTCGGTGTAGTAGAGGAGACAACCCGTCGCCCGATGCCAGAGATTAACCAGTTCTTTGATGAATTGGAGGGCATCTTTGCAGAGCCTGACTTCACCAAGGCTGAAATCGTGACATCAATCAAGAAGTTTATACCTAACTTCGAGCATGAGGAAAAAGGTAAGAACTTGGATCAAAAAATGTAATTTTCAATAAAATGGCAGATTTTAAGAAAACGATAGACTTTATCAAGTCAGTTTATGGCAATCAGGAGTTTACTCCTTTGGCTGTTCCTGTTTTTGCAGGTAATGAAAAGAAATACCTCAACGAGTGTATCGACACAACCTTCGTTTCATCCGTTGGTAAGTTTGTGGATCGCTTCGAGGATGATATGGCAAAATACACAGGTGCCAAGAAGGCTGTGGTATGTGTTAGTGGTACCAATGCCCTTCACATGAGCTTGTTACTCGTAGGTGTGAAGCAAGATGATGAAGTATTGACTCAGGCTCTTACTTTCATTGCAACTTGCAATGCATTGAGCTATATTGGAGCTCATGCGGTATTCATCGATGTGGATCGTTCAACAATGGGTCTTTCTCCTGATTCTTTGAAGGCATGGCTTGAGAAGAATGCAGAGGTTCGCAAGAACACTCGCAAGGGAGAACTTCCTGAAAGCAAGGATTTTGCTTTCGAAGAGGACGACTTGGCTTGCTATAACAAGAATACCGGTCGTCGTGTCAAGGCATGCGTTCCTATGCACTCATTCGGTCACCCTGTCCGCATTGATGAGATTGCAGCTATCTGTAAAGAGTGGCATATCGAACTTGTAGAGGATGCAGCAGAGAGTATTGGTTCTACATTCAAGGGACAGCATACAGGTACATTCGGTAAGATTGGTGCGATTAGCTTCAATGGTAACAAGACCATCACTACTGGTGGTGGCGGTATGATGCTCTTCAATGATGAGGAGTTGGGAGCATACGCAAAGCATATCACCACACAGGCAAAAATACCACATCGTTGGGAGTTCCGTCACGACCATGTAGGTTACAACTATCGCATGCCAAATATCAATGCAGCTATGGGATGCGCTCAGTTGGAGAACATTGACAAGTATGTTGCAAGCAAGCGTAAGGTTGCTGCTGAATATGAAGAGTACTTCAAGAATGTACCAGATATCGAGTTCTTCGTAGATTCTCCAAATACAGTTTCCAACTATTGGCTTAATGCTGTTATCTTGAAAGATAAGGAGGCACAGATTGATTTCCTTACCCAGACCAATGACAATGGAGTGATGACTCGCCCAATCTGGGAGTTGATGAATCGCCTGCCGATGTTTGAGAATTGTGAGAACGATGGCTTGGAGAACACTATCTGGTTTGCGGATAGAGTTGTGAATATTCCAAGTAGTGTTCGTCCTTCTGATTTGTATGTAGATAAATGACATAATTATGAAGTTGGAAATAAATATTCATAAGATTAAGTGTATTGACAACTTTAAAATAGAGTTGCCAATAGACAAAGGGCTTTATGCAATAACGGGGCAAAATGGTTCGGGTAAGAGTACCATTGCAGCATGTGCGTCTAGTGTTTTTTTTAATCTGCCGATGAAACAATATTTTGGCAAAACGGATGATGATGCCTCTATAACTTTCAGATTAGGGAATTCGGAAAGGGTTTGGAAACAAGAAAAAGGTTCTTGGAAAAAAAGTTCGAGTGGACCAGCAATGAATATTAAAGGATTCTTTGAGGGTAGTCTTATATTTGGAAATAGATTCAAAGATATGACATATGACAAAATATCCAGTATAGAATCTATAAAGCAAGAAAAGTTGATTGCTGCAAATGATTTCATTCGTAAGAATTTAGGCTTAATATTACAAGGTGATGCTAATTATTACGAGAAATTATGGATGGTTTCTAATCATTATGATAAGTTTAAAGGTAGTATTTTCTTTTATGAGAAAAATGGAAAACGTATCAGCCAATTCCATATGTCTACAGGTGAGAATCTTTTGGTAAGTATCCTTAATTCATTGTATATAAGAAATAATGATAGAGCTAATTTAGCAAAGCCATGTGTGCTTTTCTTAGATGAGATAGAACTCGCCTTACATCAATCGTCTTTGAAGAGATTAATACAATTTTTGGAGGATATGGCTACTAATTATAATTATGCCATATATTTCTCAACTCATTCAATAGAACTTGTTGGTAGTATAAAACCATCAAATATCTTTTATATAGAGCGACATGCAGATAATACAATTGAAGCGATAAATCCATGTTATCCTGCTTATGCAACGAGAATCTTGTATGACCACAGCGGCTATGATAAAGTAATTTTGGTAGAGGATGATTTAGCAAAAGCAATTGTTGATAGAATCTTGCGAGATAATCATTTGCTAAACAGTAAACTCGTTCATGTTTTGCCTTGTGGCGGTTATACCAACGTTATTGATTTAGCTCATGATGTTGTAAGATTCAATTTGTTGGGAAGAAAGGCTTCTGTATCAATTGTTTTAGATGGCGATGTTAAAGAAAAAGCAAATAATTATCTAAATAAGAAAAATATTATCAATAATATTCCTTTGAATTTCCTTCCAATAGAAAGTTTGGAGAAATTTCTGAAATCTAAGCTTTTTGATAATGTGGATCATAAATTATTCCGAGAACTTAATGATTATATTTTCCACAATAAGAGTCTTGATGATATAATTTCTGATTATAAATTGCTGAATGCTGAAGATAAAGATGGTAAAAAACTTTATGCAGAAATAGAAAAAGAATTGACAGAACTTAGAGAGGATAGAAGTACTTTGGTAGAGTTTATTATAAAGTACTTATTTGATACAAATAGCGACTCTCTTGCCAAAATTACCGACTTCTTAAAAAAACAAATGCAATGAAACGTCCATTAATTCTAATCGGAGGCGGTGGTCATTGCAAATCTGTGATAGAAGTCGCTGAGAGTACAGGCTACGAAATCAAGGGAATCCTTGATATGCCAGATGAAGTTGGCAAGGAGGTTCTACCTGGTCATAAGGTAATAGGAACCGATGATGAGATTCCTCAATATGTTGAGGAGTGTGATTTCATTATAACTGTAGGCTTTATCAAAAATCCAGCCCTCCGAATCAAACTATATAATAAGGTGAAGGCGGCTGGAGGCAGATTGGCAACAATCATTGCCTCTACCGCTCATGTTAGTAAATATGCAGAACTAGGCGAAGGTACAGTCATTATGCATCATGCATTAGTTAATGCTGGTGCAAAGATAGGTAATAATTGCATTATCAATACTTTCGTTAATATTGAACATGATGCAGAAGTGGGTAATCAATGCCACATTTCAACAGGAACTATGGTGAATGGTGAATGTAAGATTGGAGAGAATTGTTTTATCGGATCTCAATCCGTTTGTGCCAACTGTATCGAAATCGCTTCTGATATTATCGTGGGAGCTGGTTCTGTAGTCCGTAAGTCTATTCGTGTGAAGGGAATTTATGCAGGAAATCCTGCTATCCTTAAAATTAAAGCAAAATAGCATGAGTAAGATTGCGTTATTTACTGTCTTTTATCCGGGAGCAGAAACTTATGTTGATGAATTCTTTAATTCGGTTTTAAATCAGACCTATAAGAATTTTGATTTAATCATTGTGAATGATGGGTATAAGGACGATAATCTTGCTTCCCATTGTCCAAATTTAAACATTATAGAACTTCGAGGTGATGCAACCATTTCAGGCAATAGAGCTATTGGAATAAATTATGCCATAGATAATGTTTACGATTATCTGTTCCTATGTGATGTTGATGATTATATGTATCCTACAAGAGTTGAACATGTTTTAGAATCATTTGGCAACAATGATATCATTGTGAATGATTTAGATATTGTTGACGCGGATAGAAAACTGATAGTAAAAGATTACTTTCAAAAAACTATTAATGCCAATACAATCTTAGATAAAGACTTTATTAAAGATAAAAACATTTTTGGCTTTTCAAATTCAGCTTTGAAGATAAGTGCTTTTTCTAAAGTTTCATTTCCTGCGGATCTTAAGGTTGTAGATTGGTATTTCTTTACCCGATTGTTGAATGAAGGTTTAAAGGCTCAGTTCTTAGACGAATCTTTGACTGAGTATCGACAGCATTCAGGAAATATGATAGGTATTTCATCATTCACAATTGATGTATTTAAGAAGTTGATAGACTTAAAGAAGAAACAATATAGTTATATAAAGGAAGTTTATCCCGTTTATCAGAAGTTGTATGACCAGATGTTAAACTTGTCAAAGCTTCCAGATAATGAATTACAGAAAATAATAGATAAGAATACTGATATTACACCATACCCAGTGTGGTGGGAAAATGTGAAATTTTAAATTTGAAAATTATGAGTAGAAAATATCCTTATATCGTCGCAGAGATTGGTGGTAACCATAATGGCGATATTGAATTAGGTAAGAAGATGATTAAAGCCGCAAAGGAGTGCGGAGCTGATGCTGTTAAGTTTCAGCTTTATCGTAGAGGCGATCTTTGGACTGAAGATCATCTTAAAGAGTTGAATGATGGGGTTGTAAAATTGGAGAATGTTTCTAATTGGTCAACCAAAGAACTTGGCTTGAATAATATATTTGAGCAAGTCGATAAGTTTGCTATCCAGGAGCAAGAACATATTGAGTTCTTCAATTATGCTCGTGAGTTAGGTATAGATTATAGCACCTCTGCTTTTACAAAGAAGGATGTAGATTTCTGTATTGACCAAAAGGTAGCTAATCTAAAAGTAGCATCTTGTGATGTAACTAATCTTGATTTGATAGAATATGTTATATCAAAAGATTATCCAACACAGATAGCACTGGGTATGGCAAGTCTTGCTGAAATCGAAGCTATAGTCAACTTGATTCCTGAGAAATATAAGCATAATGTAACACTTCTTCATTGTGTCTCACTCTATCCGCCAAAGGATGAGTATGTAAATCTTAATTTCTTGAAGACTCTACGACAGGCTTTTGGTATGGAGGTAGGCTATTCAGACCATACATTTGGCTTTTCTATTCCTCTTGCTGCTGTTGCATTTGGTGCAACGGTTATTGAAAAGCATTTCACACTTGATAAGAATATGCCAGGATGGGACCACAAGGTTTCTGCTAATCCGGAAGAGATGAGAATTATTGCTTCGGAATCGAAACGTATAGTAGATGCTTTAGGTTCAGGCATTAAGGTTGTTTCTGAGGACGAAATTGCAAAGCAGAAGAAATTCCGCAGAAGTATTACAACGGCAAATGCTCTTAAGGCAGGTCAGGAAATTACATATAATGATATTCTTTTCAAACGCCCAGGAACAGGTATTCCTGCCAATAAATACAAAGAGATTATTGGACGTCACGTAAATAGAGACATCGAAGAGAATAAAACTTTATTTTGGGAGGATTTGGTAAAATGATAGCAATTATACCTGCAAGAGGAGGTTCTAAAGGACTTCCTGGTAAGAATATTAAGGAAATGTGCGGCAAGCCTTTAATCGCCTATACGATAGAGGCTGCTCTTGCTGCAAAGTCAATCGACCATGTCATACTTTCTACAGATGATGAAGAAATTGCCGCAGTAGCTAAGAAATATGGTGCGGAGGTCCCATTTATGCGACCTGCAGAATTGGCTTCTGATACGGCTATGGCTGTAGATAATTATATCTATACAATAGGCCGCTTAGAAGAAGAATGGAATACAACGATAGATTCATTTGTTGTTCTTCAACCAACATCTCCACTTCGAATCTCAGAAGATATTGATGGAGCAGTTCAACTTTTTAATGACCGTAAAGCAGACTCTGTTGTTACATATGTAAAGGAGGCTCATCCGGTTTTTTGGCATAAAAAGATTGATGAGAATAATAAACTTGAAGATCTGTTTGAAGGTACGATTGCTAATCGACAGGAACTTCCTACTACTTATTATCCTAATGGTGCAGTTTACGTATTCTCAACAGCTATGATTCGACAGAGAAAATATTATACAGATAAGTCTTATGCATATATAATGCCAAGAGAAAGATCTGTAGATATTGATTTCCTGGATGATTTTAAGTACGCAGAATTTTTGATGCAAAATAAGAAGTAAAATGGAAGTTAGATCAAGAAAAGAACTTAAATTTTATTTGGCAGCAGATATGATGATGAATCGCAGAGTGTTTAGTTATACCCTGCGACAGAGAATAAAAAATATATTGTGCCCTGACTATATTATGCGTTATCTAAACTCCATGCGAAAATGTTCTTATTATAATTACAAGTTCAAAAACAGACACGGAGTTGTTGGTAGAATTGTGGGGGGGGTACATCTTCTTCTTTTTTGTTATTACTACAGTTGTTATTTAAGATTAGGTATCAAACTTGGTTTTAGTATAGGCTTTGACTGTTTTGGTTATGGCGTTTGGCTACCACATCATGGAACTATAGTATGCGGTGAAAATAATCGCTTAGGTAAATATGCCTGTTTGCATACTTCTTCTTGTATAACTGCAACGGGCAAAAAAATAGGTGATAATTGTTTGATTGCAACTGGTGCAAAGTTGATTAATCATTTTAACCTAGGCAAAAATATTATGATTTCTGCAAATTCTGTTCTGAATCATCAAATAGATGGTGATGGTTTTTTATTAGCAGGAGCACCAGCTAAGATAAAGAAATCTCTGAATGAGCCATGGTGGAATTCAGAACATCCTCTATTTCGTGAAGTTGAAGCCATCGAACAATTAAAATGTAAAATGGGATTAAGTAATTTATAAATTTTAAAGCAATGGAAAAAATAGTATATATTGTACATGCTGTTGACACGGAAGGTCCACTTTATGAGTCAACAAAGGCAACATTTGAACGTCTCAATTCAACTTTTGGTATTACATTGCCAGCTTCTCATGAGAATTTGGTAAAATTGAGAAATAAGGAAATACCATTAGGTGGTATAGAAGATGAGGTCTCAAAGTTCTTGGATCCTGCTCTTCAGAATTATAATGATACATGGGATAAAATAGAAAATATGCATAAAAGAATTCTTTCTGATGATTTCCGTTTTGCCCATCCAGACTCTTTTGGTAATGGCTGGATTTATAATTGGTTTTGTATGGATCATGTTGGATATGATTATAATCCTCGTCACAGAGATATGGGATACCATAATATTTATGATCGCTATCTTGAGATTTTAGATAAGTATGGTAGATATAAGGATGATGTTCAGTTCCATTTTCATCCTATGTCTCATTATAAAGAAGCTAATCGAGCAGGTAAATCATATGAGCATTCGAATACGCTTTATCAGATTTTGTCTCGTAGAATTATTGATCGTGAATTCTTTCCTGCAGCTTTCCGTGCAGGTTGCGTAACTGAGCGTCCAGATGCTAATTGGTTCTTGGAGCAATGGATACCATTTGATTGTTCAAACTTTGCAGTTGAAGATCATAACAAAGAAATGCATAAGGATCAAAAGAACGGACAGGCTGGTGATTGGCGACGTGCACCACATGATTGGAGTATTTATCACCCGGATATTTATGATTACCAAGTTCCTGGTTCATGCCATAGAACTATTGGCCGTTTCTTGAATATTGTATCTCGTTATGGAAATATTACTTCTGCAGAAGTAGAGAAAGCTTTCAAGCGAGCAAATGAGGGGACTCCAACTCTTTTAGGAATGTTCAATCATGATTTCCGAGATATGGGAAAAGAAGCTGAATATGTACAGTCAATTTTGCAACCTATAGCAGCGAAGTATCCTGATGTCAAATTTAAGTACTCTCGGGTTAAAGATGCTTTCAATGCCGTTCTTAACCAAGAAGAACAGCCTCTAGAACTTGATATTAAGCTCAACGGTGAGAATTTAGAAGTTCATTGTACAAAGGGAAAAGTTTTCGGACCTCAGCCATATTTAGCTGTAAAAACAATTGATGGTCGATATATTCATGATAATTTTGATTTTGGATTGGATGGAAAAAGTTGGTTCTATGTATTTAATGAAAATATGATTCGTTTAAATGACATTGATACAATTGGTATTGCAGCCAACAATGAAACAGGCTATACTTTTGTAAAAACAATTAAGGTAAATGCATAATTATGACAGCTAAGATACAGCAACATATTATTAATAATAAGAGATCCCTCCTTGATGCTCTGAAGGCTTTGACTGATATAAAAAATGGTCCGCTGGTCCTTTTTGTTGTAGATGATTCAGACAGAATGGTTGGAACTTTAACCGATGGAGATTCTCGCCGTGCCTTGATTACAGGAGTCTGTGTAGATGATTGTATAGAGAAGGTTATGCATCGAGATTTTAATTATCTTCGTAAGGGAATAAACGATGACGTGTTTAATATTAAGCAGCAAAGAATGCTTAAAATGACACTAGTTCCTATTTTAGATGCTGATAATCATATCTTGGATATAATCAATCTTGATAAATATCATTCAAAATTGCCTGTAGATGCAGTTCTTATGGCAGGTGGCAAGGGTGTTCGCCTTCGTCCATTGACAGAGACAACACCAAAGCCTCTCCTCCCTGTAGGTGGTAAATCTATTATTGATTACAATATTGACAGCTTGATGGAGAATGGTATCAAGCATATCTCTGTTACTGTCAATTATCTTCATGAGCAGTTGGAGGAGCATTTTGCGGAACCTGTGAATGGCGTAAAGATTGATTGTATCAAAGAGCCACAATTCCTGGGAACAATGGGCGCAACTCAGTTTGTTACCAAGTTCTATAATGATGTGGTACTTGTAATGAACTCCGATCTCTTTACAAACATTGATTATGAGGATTTCTATCTTCATTTCAAGGAACATGATGCTGATATGTCTGTAGCTGCAGTACCATATTCTATTTCTGTACCTTATGGTATTTTCGAATTGGAAGGCAGAAATATCAAAGGTGTGAAGGAGAAGCCTATATATAATTACTTCGCTAACGCTGGTATCTATCTCATCAAGCGAGAGCTTTTGGAGAATATGCCAAAGAATACCTTCTATAATGCCACTGACTTGATGAATGATGCGGTAGCAGCTGGCAAGACCGTTATCCGTTATCCGATTACAGGTTATTGGCTTGATATCGGTAGTCATGAGGAATATAAGAAGGCGAATGAGTTGGTAAAGCATATTAAGAAATAGTTCATAGGCTGAAGAATACAAATAATAGTATTAATGAAAATAATAAATAAATTAGTATCATTATCCAATAATAAAACGGTTCGTAACGGATCCTTATTTACCTTGTTTTCTTTTCTGAATCAAGGTATCGGCTTTTTTATCATGCTGATAATGGGACGTTATGTGCTACCTGACTCGTATGGCAAATTAAGTTTGTTTACTACTATAATCCAATTGTTGTCTATTTTTATATGTTTAGGTACTAATGGAATTGTAGCAGTAGACTTTTTTAAGCATAAGAAAGAATATATTCAAAGGTTAGTCAATGTAGTGTTGCTTTCTGCTCTTGGTGTGTATGCTTTTATGTTGCTCCTGGTGCTGGCTCTTCCAACGCAATTGGAAAAGATAGTGGGCATAGATGCACAGTATCAGTTATATGCAATCTCAGTTTGTCTGTTTCAGATAGTGAGTGCAGTCATACTTGATATATGGCGTTTGGAGGAGAAAGTTACTACGTATGGTATATATTCATGCTCTTCTACAGTATCAAACTTAGTATTGACATTTGTGTTTGTAGCATGTTTGCATTGGGACTGGCAGGGACGTGTTTACGCCAATGTTCTGACATGTTTGGTGTTTTTCATTATTGGCTTGTATTTCCTTATTAAAAAGAAATATCTTGTTTGGGTCTTACCATCTAAAGCCCAATGGAAAGAATCTCTTAAATTTGGAGTACCTCTGATTCCCCATTCGATGTCATTTTGGATGCGTCAGGGAATGGATCGCTATGTCATCAATCTGTTTCTGAATCATGCAGCCGTAGGTTTGTTCAGTTTTGCCAGCAACTTGGGAAATATCGTGCAGATAATAGGTTTCTCATTTAATGCTTCCAATTCAGTTCATATATACCAGCTCCTATCAACTGATGCTCCTGACAAGATGGCAAAGCTGAATAAGGAATGTAGATATCTTGTAATGCTATATACATTGATAGCTTTTGCAATATTTGCAGGAGGAGCCATACTGACTCCTATTATATTCCCTAAATATGCAGGATCAGTAAAGTATTTGCTTCCGTTATGTATTGGTGGTATGCTTCAATGCTATTATCTGGTATATGTAAATATTTTGTTTTTCTACAAGACTACTAAACTGCTGATGTATATTACATTCAGCTCATCATTGATTCACGTAGGATTATCTTTTTGGCTCACCAGATATGGTGTGATGTACACGTCGTGCATAATGGTAATCAGTAATTTACTTATCTTTATCGGAGTGTACATATATTCACGAAAGGTCTTACATAAGTTTAATAATAATGTCAATAAAATTTAATAGGGGGGGGTACGAGCCTCTCATTGATTACTTAAAAGCAATATGCATAATCATGGTCGTAATAAGCCATGGAACAGGAGGAGCTAGGGATGTTCTTCTTTATCCATTTTGGATAGATCAGGCAGTGCCTATCTTTCTTCTGATACAAGTGTTTCATGCCTATAAGCATGATATGGTGAATTATCCTTCATTCTCAAAATTATGGAGTCGTATAATGAAACCTTTCTTGGCGATACAATGCCTGATGGTTGTTTATTATCTAATCCTATATTTATTAAAGAATGAAGATTTCACTGAAAGTATGTTGCTTTTGGTAAAAAATGGAGGTCAGGGACCTGGCTCCTATTACATTTGGATTTATCTCCAATTTGCAGTTTTACTACCATTGTTTTCTAAGCTAGTTAGAAATCGTTATGCTGCTGCTTATTTTATAGGGTGTAGCATCGGAATTGAGGTTATCTGTTCCTATATAGATATACCTGATTACATGTATAGACTGCTATTTCTGCGATATTTCTTCTTGACATACTTAGGTTATCTCTGGGTTAAGAGAGGTATAGTCTTAAACAAGACAAATATCCTGCTTAGTATCATAAGTATCACGGCTATAGGATTACTTTATTATGGAAAGTCTTTCGGCTTGACAGGAGAATATGAACCTCTTGTCTTTACTACCGATTGGACTATATTCCATTGGTTCTCTTATTTTTTGCCATGGTCATTCCTTTCTTTCTTCATCTGTAAATCGTATAAGAAGGTAGAAGGTACTAAAATTGGAACAATATTGCTACTTGCGGGTAAACGCTCGTTTGAAATATTTTTGTTCCAAATGCTGGTATTCCAAGTCTCACCTCTTTCAGGCAAGATAAATATTATCCTTAGTTTTCTGCCATTGCTGGTATATGAACGTTATACAATAAAAAAGATTATTTTCACAAAAACAATATGAGTATAAAAGATTATTTGAGGTTGATTAAAAACTTCATCAGCTATTACTTTTATGTGTATCGAACACGTAATGTTGATTTCTTTGATTACGAGAAGTTAGCCCGACCATGTGCTATTTTTGCAGGTTTAACTTTGAAGCCAGGTCTTTTAGGTAATAAGTGCTATGGCAACTGGAAGGCTATTAAAACAGCTATGGGCGACAAGTTGGATCCTCATAATATGATAGAGCATGGCATCTATTTCGGACGCAGAATTCTTTTTGAAGAGTGTGAAATGCCCGAAATATCTACGATATACACCTATAGTCTTTATCGCCTTGAAGTGTTGAAAGAGCATTATCAAGGAAAATTAGGCAAGAAGGTTGTTGCTGTCGGTTCTTATATAAAATATGCCCAGAACTTTCATTCAGAGGCTGAACTGAAAGCACTTAAACAGAAGTATGGAAAAATTTTGCTGGTTTTCCCGTCTCATCCAGATCCTTCGAATGATACAGTATATGATTTTGAAGAATTTATGAGAGAGATAGATAGAGTGGGAAAAGACTATGATAGCATCTTCGTATCTATGTATTGGGTTGATATTGTCAATGGCAAGCATAAGATTTACAAGGATAAAGGCTATACTATTGTTTGTTCAGGAAATCGTTTTGATCCACGTTTCTTGTCTCGCCAGAAAGACCTAATTGAACTTTCAGACATGACCATGTCGAATGATTTGGGTACTCATATAGGTTATAGTGTTGCCATGAACAGACCTCATTATATGTTCAAACAAAAGGTTGAGTTGAATTTAGAGCATGAGAATGCCAAGATTGTAACTGATCTGCAGAACATTCAGTCAGACTTCGATAAGGAGCGCAACGAGATGCAGCAAGTTTTTGGTGAATATCGCCAGGAAATAACAGAAGAACAGCGTAAGGTTGTTGCGTATTATTGGGGGGATAAAATTGAAATCGCAATTAATATATAGGAATATCCAATTAGAAATATGCTATTGGAATATTCTTACACAATGTAATTAAAAAATATTATGATTTATGTAATAAACTTTGCAGATAAGAGATTTGCACAACAACAACATGATAATACTTTGTCTGCATATAAAAAGGGAAAGGCTGATAAGGTTATTGAGTATCACCCTGAAGATATTGATGAAGAGTTCATTAAATCTAATCCTGGGGTCTTTTCATTTATGGATAGAGGATATGGATTGTGGATTTGGAAGTCTTATTTTATTCTTAAGACATTGAACTTAATGACAGAGGATGATTATTTGTTTTATTGTGATTCTGGATCTTATTTCGTTAATGATATTCATCATTTAATAAGAATCATGGACGAAAAGCATCTAACAATAATGCCTTTTGAATTGCCATTTTTAGAAATGCAATGGACGAAACTGGAGACTTATAAAAAAATTGGAATTACGGATTTTTCTCGTAATCAGGTTTTGGCAACATTTATATTGATTAAAAAAAGTAAGTTTTCTGTTGATTTCTTTACAGAATGGAAAAACTATATGTGTGATTTAGTTTGTTCATCCCCAGAAATGCAAACAGATCTTCCTAATTTTGCCAATTTTATTAGTCACAGAGAAGATCAGGCTGTTTTTTCGCTATTAGTACATAAATATGGACTAGAAGTCTTTCGTGATCCTTCTCAATTAGGCGATTGGCCGTGGTTGTATAAAACTGATGATAGAATTATATTGAATATTCATCCTTATGCGAATTCGCCATATCCAAGAATTCTAGTTAGTAATAGACGTGTTGCGGCCAAGAAATATAGACGTTCTATGTTGCTAAAGGATTTTGCAAACGCATTTGGTTTATTTAGAGTTTTATATTTATTGAAGCATAAATTGCTAAAAAAAATAAAGTATGAAAAATAGATTAAATGTGGTATTTGTGTATTGTACAGAAAACTATCCAAATCAGTTTTCTGCAAATAATACTAAGATATCTTTAATTGCTAAGTCTCTAGTTTCTTTAGGAGCTAATGTTTCCTTGATTAATAATCCTTATTATGCAGAAGAAATAGAAGGTCAGCATGTCTTGAATGGAGTTAATGTTATAGATATACCAAATGTCAAATTGTTAAGAAGATCAAATAAGTTGTCTTCTATATTATCAGACTTATATGTGCCGGAGTTTAAAAATGTGGTTATATTGAGTTGTGGTAAATTTCAAGATCATATTTCAACGTTTTTAATAGCAAAAAAATATGGTTTTTCTGTAGGATATATTTTTCAAGAGTGGCATTTGGACTTAGAGGATAATTGGAAAGGTAAGGTTAATGCACTTTTGAATGATACTTTTATGTTATCTTTTTATAACTTTATTCTGCCAATTAGTGAATTCCTTATAAAGAAGTCTTATAAATATAATCGAGAATTCTTTAAACTTCCTATCGTAGCAGAATATGATGACAATATAGGTGAAGTTGAGACTGTTGGCAAAGGGTATTTTTTGTATTGTGCATCGGTAAACTACGAAAAAGTCTTGAATTTCGTAGTTCAATCTTATTGTATGTATAAAGGTAATTCGAAATTAAAAATAGTATTAAGTGGTAACAAAGATAAAATAATTTCGTTTAAGGAGAAAATATCTAATAATAAAAGGATTGAGGTGTATACTAAGTTACCTTATGAAGAGCTTTGGAGTATGTATAGGAATTCAGATGCACTTTTGATACCTCTTATTCCAAATTATATACCAGATGTTGCTCGTTTTAGTCAAAAAACAGCAGAGTATTTTTCTGCAAAACGTCCCATCTTGACAACTTCTGTTGGTGAGATGAAAACTTATTTTGTGGACAAAAAAACGGTAATATTCTCGGATTATGATACGAAAGATTATTCTAGCAAAATGGAATGGATTTCTTCTAATAGTAAAAAGGCGGAAATCATAGCAAAACAAGGTTATGAGTTTGCAAAAGAACATTTCGATGTTTGCAAGGTATCAAAAGAATTATATGAATATTTACTAAAAATATAATGCTTTATGATTAAAGTTTCGATAGCAGTTCCAATATATGGGGTTGAGAAATATATTGAACAATGTGCAGAAAGCTTGTTTGGTCAAACTTATGAAAATCTTGAATTCATATTTATTAATGATCACACTCAAGATTTAAGTATGTTAATATTGGAGGATGTTATTAAAAAATATCCTCAACGTCAGAAACAGATTAAAATTATAAATCATGAGACTAATCAGGGGTTAGCTGTAGCAAGAAATACAGCAATAAAGCATGTGACAGGACAGTTCGTGTTGTGGGTTGATTCTGATGATTTCGTTGATATAAATTTAGTAACTTATCTAGTGGAAGAACAAATGAAATCAGATGCAGACATTGTTCTTTCTGATGTATACAAGTTTGATGGTAAAAAAAATGTTTTAGTTTGCCAAAAAAGTAATTTCTCTCCTAAAGAATATCTTCATGCTGTATTACGAGAAGAAGTAGAACATTGGATATGGGGGAAACTAATAAAAATTGATCTTTATTTGAAAAATAATATAAGTGTGAAGCCTGGTGCAAATATGGGCGAAGACTTTCAAGTTTTGCCGCAGTTAATATACCATGCTAATAGAATAGCTTATGTGAACAAGCCCCTATATTATTATAATGTATCTAATTTGAAGTCTTATGGTCATCTTGTTAGGGAAGATGTTCAAATGCAGAGATGGGCTACTTATGAAGTTATAGTAAATAACATCATAACTGACGAATATGGTTCTGATTTAGTTTATCTGAAGCTTCATATGTGTTATTTTCAAATTAAAACATATTTGCTTGCAAATAATCTTTCCAAAGAATATCTATCATATCTTTGTGATAGATTAAATGAAATACCATTTGAAGTATATCGTCAATATCCTCTGTTTAAGAGATGTCTTTTGGCTTTCTTTTATAGAAAGAATGGTGTTCCTTCATTTGGAAAACTTACTTCTGTATTGTTAGTGTTATATGTGCATCTGATAGACTTCGTTAAAAGCATTCGTTGAAGAATTGTTTTTATGGGCTAATTCAGCTGTATATACCCAGTTTAATTTTGTTTATTAATTATGACAATTTATTTGTTAATATTCTTCTGTTCATTGGTATTTGCTTGCATCGCAAATAAGTATCGGAGTAGACGCATACTGTTTTACATTTTTTCTGTATTAACTCTTTTTCCAACTTCATTCTTGGCAGGTATACGAAATCCAGGAGTAGGCTCTGATACAACAACTTATTTGACTCCATGGTGGTCAACGTTTTGCAATATAAAATCATTTGACCAATTGCTTACAATGTATAATGGACATCTTTTTGATGATTTGGAGTTGGGTTATGTAATTTTAAATTACCTAACATCTAGAGTTAGTACAAGTGAATTTGCTATATATTTTGTTACTAATGCTCTATTTTCTATATCTGTTTTGTGGGCAATTATAAAATCCAAGTCACCACTGCCATTTGCTTGGTGCTTATTTTTGTTTAATTATTATAATTTCTCATTTAATATTATTAGACAATCTATATCAATGGGGTTTTGTCTGTTGGCTCTTATCTATTTGTATTATAGAAAGTTCCTTTATGTTTTGATATTTACAATAGTGTCAGCTTCTTTTCATCAGGTGGGTTATATAACAGTAGCCATGTTGCTCTATATAAGTTTTATTGTATGGTTAAGTAAGAAATATGGCATTAAGAAATCTGCTTCTATTCTTTTTTCTTTTATGATTTGCATATTAATGTTTTTCAATATTATCATTTCATTTTTGATGAATAATGATATATTGTCAATGAGATATCTACGATATTTTAATATGAATGATGATGGAACAATATTGACGAGTTACGTTCTTTATTATATTTTTATTGGCTATATCTATTTTTATAACTATAAATTATGTATAAATCAACGGAAAGAGATATTTATTTTAAGTTCAATTCATTTATTAGGCTTTTTGTTGTGTCTATCATCTTTTATCTCTTATACGATGTATAGGCTATCTTCTTATCCCTTATTGATTTCTCTAGTGATATTTTTACCTATTGTTATTCAGCATAGTAAAAAGTATAATATGCTTAAGTACAAACGCTTGAAATACTCTACAATTTCTTTATCGTTTTTATTTTGGCTATATATAATTGTCATTAGAGGAGAGCATGAAACAGTTCCCTTTAAGTCAAAAATTATAGATCTAATTTTAAATTAAATATTTATGTGGACTCTCGATAAGGTAAATAAAGACATCCAATTATGGAGTGACTTTTACAAAATAGGAAAATATAAGTTTCTTGTTTTGTTTGTAAAATATCCAGAATTCAGATGTTTGCTCAAAATGAGATTAAAATATTATGAGGCAGAGAATAAATCCGTGTTTTTAAAAGCGATGAGAATTTTTGTCACGTTATTTACGCGTTTTCATAATCTGTATTTATATACAGAACCTAATATGATAGGTGACAATTTGTTGTTGCATCATGCGTTTGCAACAGTAATTTCTGCAGAGAAAATTGGTGACAACTGTCACATATATCAACAAGTAACTATTGGAAATGGGGGGGCGGAATACCAATAATTGGTAATAATGTTACGATATATGCAGGAGCTAAAGTTTTTGGCAAAATAACAATTGGTGATGATGTGATTATAGGAGCTAATGCTGTTGTTACAAAAGACATACCGTCACATTCTATGGTGGCTGGAGTTCCTGCAAAAATCATTAAGACTCGTAATGATATAAATGAAATGTGGATAAGATATGAAGATAATATATAGTATATGTGGTTTATATAATTCCGGTGGGATGGAGCGAATCGTTACCCAAAAAGCCAACTATCTTGCAGATGTGTTTGGCTATAATGTAACTATCGTAACAACTGACCAAAAAGAGAGACCTGTGTTTTTTTCATTGTCAACCAAAGTTAAGCATTTTGACTTAGGAATAAACTATGGTGATGGAGAACATGATGATATGAATGTAATTCTTAAAGTTTTAGGCAAGAAGCTTAAAACGAGAAAGCATTACAAACGATTAAAGAGATTCTTGATGAAGGAACATGCAGACATAGTAATCACTACTATGAACAATGATATAGACATGATGTCTAAAATACATGATGGGAGCAAAAAAATTTGTGAATTCCACTTCTCTCGACAAACAAAGATACTTGAAGCTCCTAATGTAATTCTTCGTAATATTCAAAAAGTTAGAATGTACTTATGGAAAAGGACTTTTGCCAAATTTGATAAGTTCGTAGTTCTTACTAAAGAGGATATGGTTGCTTGGGGAAATCTACAGAATATGACTGTCATTCCTAATTTTGTAGATAATATTCCTGATTATGTTTCGGGAACTCGTGAAAAAAGAGTGATTTGTGTTGGTCGTATCGTCTATCAAAAAGGCTTTGACTTAATGCTTAATATTTGGTCTGATGTTGTAAAGAGTGCCAAAGAATGGCAACTTTATATTTTTGGTAATGGAGACAAAAGTGAGTTAGAGAAGAAAATGGAAAGTTTAGGTTTGTCAGACACAGTGCATTTAATGCCTGCAACAAAGAGAATTGGCGAGGAATACGACAAGAGTTCGTTGTTTGCTCTAAGTTCACGATATGAAGGCTTGCCTATGGTCTTGTTGGAGGCTATGTCGCACGGATTGCCTGTTGTATCTTTTGCCTGTCCTTGTGGACCTAAAGATGTAATTCATCCTAATTTCGGTACTATTGTCGATAATGGTGACATTAAAGGCTTTGCGAATAGTATGATTGGATGGATGAACGATTTGGAACGTTTGAATGAGGGAAGTAAAAACGCCTATGATGCTGTCCATGATTACACGAAGGATAAATTAATGGAAAAATGGGATGCTTTATTCAAAAGTCTGACTTTAAAACATGAATAGAATGAAAATACTTGTAATAGAAGGTCGCAGGACAATAGGAGGTGGACAGGTGATAACTAAGGATGTATGTGAAACACTTAGTACAAATCATTCTGTTAGTGTTTTCCTACCTGGAGACAACCGCACGCCAATTTCTAAATTTCTATCTACATACAAACAGTATTATTTTGATGTCCGTGAATATAAAAGAGGCAAGAAATCTATCTTGGATTATTTCGGCTTTATATATAATACTTATGCTGTAGGACGAGCCTTGTTCTCTGTAATGAGGAAGGAAAAGTTTGATTTGCTATACATGCAACACTTAAGTATGTTGCCTATTGTAGTTGCAGTAAATTTGCTTTTCCATACTAAGATGATAGCTCATGTTCATGTTGTATACACAGACAAGCGTGCAAGATGGCTGGTCAATAAAATGCTACGCAATAAGAGCATAGTTAAGGTTATCGGTGTGTCAAACTTTTGCTTGTCACAATTTTTAGGCTTGGACAAAAATAAATGCCGAATAGTATTTAATCCAGTAGTATCATTGCCACCTGTCCAGAACCCTAATAGTGAGGTCTATAATATTGCTGTAGTAGGAGATGTATGCATGAGCAAAGGACAGCATGTGTTATTGAAGGCTCTTGCGGGTAAAGGCCGTAAGTACAAAGTTCATATTATCGGAAATATCATAGATACGCAATATAAAGACTATTTAGATAAACAATTCCCCAATGTCAATCATGTTTATACTGGAATGATAGCCGATGTCGCTGGTTATATGAAAGACAACTCTGTAGTAGTAGTAGTAGTAGTATCCGTGGTTGGTTTTGAGACATTTTCATTGGCTATGGTAGAAGCATGGGGAATGGGTATTCCAACCATTGCAACTAATGATTTTGGCATGAAGGAATTGGTGAATAAGTTCTTGCCAAAGTATTCGGAAAAAGTGTTGTTCCCATTAGGAGATTCAGAAGCTTTGTATCAGAGGCTGGAAGAGTTGCTTTCTAATAAAGATTTGTATGATGAATTTTCAAAACAAGCATGGGATGTGGTAAATACACAGTTGAACTATCATAATTTCTCAACGAGAATCAATCAAATAATAGAAGAAATAAGTTATGACTAATTTAGATTCTAAAAGCATTTCTATGGTGCGTTTTCCGCTTATCGTGGGTATTGTATGTATTCTTGCGAGAGCCGTGAACCCAGACTTATGGGGGCATATTCCAAAATTTTAGGTGGAGAGCTTGGTTACATTTCTGTACCTTTATTTTTGATAATTTCTGGATTCTTGTTTTTCAAGGAATTGCCAGATAGTTTAAAACGAGAAGACTATTTGAAGAAATGGAAAAGCAGGTGCTGTTCTCTTTTGATTCCTTACCTTTTGTGGAATTTTATAGCTTACATAGTTTATGCTGTACAAAGCGGCTTTTCATTGTCAGATTTCTGTCATGCGTTCTGGGTTGTTGATATTCCAGGAAGAACAGAAAGTAGTCCTATAGATGCTCCTCTTTGGTATGGCAGAAATTTGATGCTGATGGTTTTGATTACTCCGTTTATATCCGTGATACTGAGATTCACCAAATGGTATCTTTTAGCATTAATGGCGCTCTTATGGCTTTTTCAGTTGTCTGTATTTGTAAAAGGAGACATTGGAATTGCATTCTTTTTTTAGCAGGAAGCAGTTGCTTTATCTATTGTTGCCATGGCATTATTCTACCATTCGTGAAATATTTATTGTATAATGGAACTTCGACAAGTATCGTTCAGTATTTGTCTGTAATACTAGTTGATATTATATTTTGTTTGGTATTGTTTTATTTCTTAAATAAGTGCTTTCCTTCTGTAGCTAATTTACTTACAGGTGGATGATAAATTGTGTTATATGTTTAAAATAAATTTTAATATAGAAAAAATAGGTTTATATTTGGTTCTAACTCCTCTGGTGGCATATGTCATAGATATGTTGACATTAATTGTGTGTGGGGGGCAAATCTCTATACTTAATCCTTTGCTTACCTTCGGGGTGGTATTGCTGGTTATGGTTTACCAAAAATGTAAATAAGAGTTAGGTCATTACATCATATTCTCTTGCATTTTCTTATGGTTGGCTACTGTCCTATATGATTATGGAACAGATGGACAATGGTATCACGCAAAGATTGTACAACTGCAGTTGACCGGTTGAAATCCGATATATCATCCTTTCGACTTAGCACATGCATTGGACGGTAATGCTGAGAATGAAGTTTTCTGGGCAGTGCATTATGCTAAGGGGATGGAAATAGTAGGAGCGACATTTGCAGCTTACTATTGTGGATGTGAAGAGTGGTAGCCCTACCAAAGTTTTGATGAATGACAAGTTTGTGCAAAGCTGTATTGTTGGATGGGTAATTCTATTCTTATTGATAATTTATTTCTAATTAATGAAGGCTAAGCCTTTGATTTGTATTTTTTTTATGAAATCTGATTTTCGTTAAAACAAAAATGAAACAACGTATATTGTATATTGATAATCTTAGAGCTTTGGCAATCTTTTCAATGATTGTCGGTCATATTTATGTATTTACATGGTCAGAACATTCTAGTTTTTGGTCAAATCTCATTCAAAGTTTTAATATGCCTTTGTTCTTGTTGATAAGTGGTATGTTTATTAGGAAAACAGTAACTCTTTCATACTTGAAGAAAAGGGCAGTATTGTTGTTGATACCTTTTTTGACTGTGGGTTCTTTGTATATGTTTGTCAGAAATGCTCCTTATGATTTGCTTTTTACAGAGAGTTTTCACCAGGGCTACTGGTTCTTGCCTACGTTATTTATGATGACTGTCTTTTTTATGTTACAACGAAAAATTGTAAATTTTATAGGGAAAAGGTGTGGAGAAACGCATGTCATATTACTTATCATAGATGCTTTTATAACATGTTGTGTCTCAGTTTTCTCATTGATGATGTTTTATTTATTAGGGGCAGGTTTGAGTGATATATTCTGTTTTAGGCGTATTGTTTTTAATTATCCATATTTTTGGTTGGGATTTGCCATTGTTAATTATAAACCTCTTATACAACATTATTTATGGAAACGAAATGGTGTTAATAAGATATATTGTGGATTATTTGCTGTGTTTGCGATAAGTTATTATCTGCGGTGGTATTGTGGATTTGATACTCATGATTATGCAAGCACCGGGAAAATAATGTTGATAATTAGCTCTATAGTGGTATTTCTTTGTGGAGTATCTGCTTGCGGAATTTTATTGGTTTTATTCAAAGGTCTGAAACTCTCTAAGAACATACAAAATGCGTGTTCTTATGTGGGCACTCATACATTAGAACTGTATGTTTTGCAATATTTCTTTTTGCCCAAAAGCTATAGCCTTTCTGAAATATTCATGGGGGGGGTAAATGAAATAGCTCTTGCATTGTTGCAAGCAGCTTTAGTTGTTGTTTGTTGCATTGTAGTAATTAAGATAATAAAAAGAAATAGTTTTTTAAGTCTGTTATTTTTTGGAAAGTAATGCGTATATTACATATTTCTAAATACTACTCTCCTTATCTTGGTGGAGTAGAGAATATCTGTAAGTATCTTGTGGAGGGTGCCGCAAAGCATGAAACTGCAGTGGTGTGCTTCAATGATAAATGTAAGGATGTCATAGAAGAAGTGAATGGACATAAGGTCTATCGAGTTGCTACATGGGTCAACGTGGCTCGATAGGTTTTGTCGCAATCTTACTTCTAGGTGTTGAAAAAGATCAAGGAATTTAAACCTGATGTTATTCTGTTTCATTGGGCTAATATTTTTTAAACATATTATGAAAGTAGCAATCGTACAAGAATGGCTTGTCACAGTCGGTGGCTCTGACAAGGTTGTTAAAGCAATTCTGGACGTATTTCCAGATGCTGATATATATACATTAGTAGCAAAGAAAGAGGTATGTGATGAACTTGGTATTCCATGGGAAAAGGTTCATACTTCCTTTATTCAGAAGATGCCGTTGGGAACTAAAAAGCATCGTGCTTATCTTCCTTTGTTTCCTTTTGCCATTGAGCAATTCGATCTGAGAGGATATGATGTTGTTATCTCTTCTTCTCATTGTGTGGCGAAAGGTGTGCTGACCAAGGCTGACCAATTGCATATCTGTTATTGTCATAGTCCTATCAGATATTGTTGGGATATGTATAATGAGTATCTGGAAGAGTCGCATTTGGATAAGGGCATAAAGAGTTGGCTGGTTCGTCTCATGCTCCATCCTATTCGTCAGTTTGATGCCATTGCTGGAAGCCGTGTGGATTATTATATCAGTAATTCTGATTATGTGGGTCAGCGTATCAGAAAGACATATAGAAGAAAAGCTACGACAATCCATCCTAACATTGATATCTCCAATTTTGAATTATGTAATGATAAACAGGAGTATTATCTAGCTAGTAGTAGATTAGTAGCTTACAAGAAGATTGATACCATCATCGAAGCTTTTAATCAGATGCCTGATAAGAAACTGGTAGTGATAGGTGGTGGTCCAAATCTGGAGGCTTATCGTAAACTGGCCAAGGATAATGTGACCGTGATGGGATATCAGCCATTTGATGTGTTGAAAGACAAGATGCAGCATGCCAAGGCTTTTGTCTTTGCTGCTGATGAGGATTTTGGTATGATTCCTATTGAGGCTCAGAGTTGTGGTACTCCTGTTATTGCGTATGGTCATGGTGGTTCACTAGAGACTGTTAACAGTGGTAAGACAGGTTTGTTCTTTTATGAGCAGACTCCTGAAGCAATTGTTGAAGCCGTTAATAAGTTTGAGACCATGGAATCACAACCATTCGCTCCTGCTGATTGTCGTCAATGGGCTGAAGGTTTCTCAGAAGAGAGATTCAAAAGAGAAATCAAGGAGTTCGTTGAAGAGAAATACGAGGAATTTAAGAAGAACGGAATAAATATTGATTAATGAATTATTGTGCAAACGAGAGCAAAACAAGCTCGCTTGATTTTGCCGAGTGCAGCCAATAATCTATAAAACATAGTTTTATGAACTATATTATCACTGGCGGTACCGGTTTCATCGGTACCCATCTTACAAATTTGATTAAGGAGCGTTATCCTAACGCCCAAGTATATAACCTTGACATTGTTAAGCCTGGTACTCCTAATCCGGTAGTAAAGGATTACAAGCCAGCTTTGCGTGATGGTCAGAAGTTGCAGTCAACTTTCATCGAGTATGACATCCGCAAGCCTATCGAGAACTTGCCATTTACTCCTACTGAGGACGATGTGATCTTCAACTTTGCTGCAGTTCATCGTACTCCTGGTCATGAGGATCATGAGTATTTCGAAACGAATATCCGCGGTGCTGAGAATGTAGTGGCATTTGCTGAGAAGTGGAATATCAAGAAGATTGTGTTTACTTCAAGTATTGCACCATACGGAGCTGCTGAGGAGTTGAAGAAGGAAACTACTTTGCCTACTCCTAATACTGCATATGGTATTTCTAAGTTGGTGGCAGAGAAGATTCATGAGAAGTGGCAGAATGGCGATGCGACTCATCGTCAGCTCACTATCGTTCGCCCTGGTGTGGTATTCGGAAAGGGTGAGAATGGTAATTTCACCAGATTGTATTGGGCTATCCGTGGTCATAAGTTTGCGTATCCTGGCAGAAAGGATACCATTAAGGCTTGCATCTATGTAAAGGAGTTGGTGAGATTCATGCTATGGAAGGTGGAAAGTGGTTCGCACACGGATCTCACGGATCTCACGGATAGGGCAGACGTGAAGTCTGCTAAGGGTGTGGAAATTTATAACTGTTGTTTCGAACCTGCTTATACTATCCAGCATATTGTGGAGGCTATGAAGAAGGTAACAGGTTTGACTCAGTTTGTGCCTGATATTCCTAACTGGGTTATCATGCCTATGGCAAGAGCTGCCATGCTCCTTGGCTCACCTATGGGTATCTGTCCTGCGAGAGTGAAGAAGCTCCAGATTTCTACTAATATCTGTGGTGAGAAGTTGAAGAACTGTGGTTATCAGTTTAAGTGGAGTTTCGAGGAAGCTCT
>OIYF01000145.1_pt1 | contig 33913 bp, 20 predicted proteins | sample 1587971 | NCBI WGS metagenome assembly OIYF01 (sample SAMN03283248) | human gut metagenome | biome: human-associated habitat; material: feces | host: Homo sapiens | place: Peru | collected 2012 | reverse complement strand
CGGCAGCCGGAACGGGCTATCTTATTTTCCGAAAACGTTATGCTCATATTCGCAGCAACATTCCTTTGGTTTTAGTTTTGAGCAAACGGGGTTTCTCGCGCCTTCTTCGTGTAAGTCGCGACTTGTTCTTCCGCACCCTTTGTTTGGTATCTGTCATGTTGTTTCTCACGGTAGCTGGCTCTTGGATGGGCGATACTACGCTTGCAGCTAACACCCTTCTCATGCAATTCTATCTGCTTCTTTCTTATATTATGGATGGTTTTGCTTATGCCGGTGAGGCCCTTTCGGGCGAGGCAATGGGAGCCTGTTCGCAGACTCGCTTGAGCCAGCTGGTGCATTGTCTGTTTGGATGGGGCTCGATAACGGCTCTTGCTTTTACGTTGGCCTATGCCTTAGGAGGCAATGACATTCTTTCTTTGCTCACTTCAGAAACCCACGTCCTCTCTCAAGCCCATAGTTGTTTGCCTTGGCTGATAGCCTTGCCGTTGACTGCCACATGGGCTTTCTTGTGGGATGGGGTTTATGTGGGACTAACCATGACACGTCAGATGTTTTTGACTTCCGCATTGGCAACGGCTTGTTTCTTTTTGTCCTATGTGTTGTCTGTGTCCCATTTGGGTGTTCACGGCTTGTGGCTGGCTTTCTTGCTTTTTTTGTTTGTGCGAGGCATTAGCCAGTGGATGGTTTACCGCTTTCACCCTGTCAAAATTTAAGATGTTGACAACTGGTCCTTAGCTTCTGTTTTTTACAAGTCAAAGCAGGATGCGTTGACAATTTGTTGCCTCTCTGCTGGTTGCTGAAGTTTTCTCTTTCCATTAGCCTTTTGTACGTTTTTTGTCTTCTGTTGTCTTTGTTTCTGGTTTTGTAGCACCCTGCATTTTTTTTAAAATAATTAGATGCTGTACTGCGTTTGTGCAAATTTGATATATTTGAAAGTTAAAAAATAAAAATATCTGCGCAAACGATTGTAAGTTAATAAATAATAGTTTACTTTTGCAAACACTAAATTTTCACATTTTATTTATAATTAATAGTTTTTGTATGAGGAAAGTTTACTTGATGTTAATGCTTGCTTTTACTATGTTAAGCATTAATGCTCAAACTCTTCTTGATGAAGATTTTGAAACCACTCAGACCGATACTAATTATTCTCGTCCAGTTGCCAAGGGTGACGGATGGACAACAGTAGACAGTTACAGTGGAGAGAAGACCCAATACAATTGGGTAAACTACTACAACGAGAAGGGCACTATTGGTGGCACCCATGTGGCCGCTTGCGACGGACCAATTCTGTCTGACGGAGACGGTGTGGGACCACGTGAAGAGATTTTGCTGACTCCAGAATTGGATTTGACTGATACCTATCAGCTGAGTTTCGATTGGGTGGTTTCCCCAATGTACTCTCAAGCAAAGTCACTTTACGATTTTCAGGTCCGCATTGTGGAAAATGGTGATGTAGACAATGCCGAAACCGTTTTCTCAATTCAGAACGAAGGTGACCTAAAAGAGAGCGGAGTGATGGAATATCCCATCACCAACTGGAATCCACACACCAGCAAATTGGACTTGAGCGAATGGAAAGGAAAGAAAATCAAGGTAGCGTTTGTCTATAAAATGCTCACAACGGTTGCCAACATCGTTTATCTTGACAATGTGAGTGTCAAGAAGTTTACGCCTGCCACTACGCCAGTTCCTTCCTTGTCTCTCGACCGTTATGATTTCGGGAAGGTTTATATAGGCGAGAAATTCTACTCTGAGAAGTTTAAGCTGACCAATAACGGAAAAAGTGGACTGCAAATCACAAGTGTTGATTTGCCGGAAGGAGTTTCTATGAACATCGATCCTTCCACAGTAAATCTCGGCAAGTATGAAAGCACTTATTTTCAATTTGCCTATAAGGCATCGCTTACAAGTCCTGCATCTGCCAAAGTCGTACTCCACACCAACGGTGGTGATGTGACGGTTGACCTCACTGCTACAAAGCAGGTAATACCAGAGGGAATGACCGAAGAGACATTTGAAGCTTACTTCCCGCCTGCTGGATGGAAAAACGAAGGATGGAGCAAGACCGTAACAGCTCTTGAAGGAGACGTCTCGGCCTATGCTTCTGCGTCATTGACCGACAACTATCTTACCTCGCCTCGCCTCGATTTGACCAATGGCGGTAAGGTGATGTTCACCTATTATAACCATTTTGATAGCGAAGAGGGTGGTACCTATCAGAACAACGACATCTCTCTTGAACTTTCAACCGACGGTGGAAAGACCTGGACTCCCAAATGGACGTACGATTATACCAAAGAGTCTTCAGGCGAAAGCTTAGAGATAGACCTTGGCGTGGGTACAGACAACTCTTATGTACGTTGGCACAATACGGCCATCAGCACTTCTGATGACGGTGTAGACGAATATGCTGACTTCTATCTTGACCGTATTTTCCTTCCAACGCTCTATGGACAGGATGGCGCACCATTGGCATCCTCATTGGTAGCTCCTGCTGATAGCACTACCGAAATCTATCCTAAGAACATCAAGTTGGAGTGGACTCCAGCCCTCTTTGCCGAAGGCTATTCTTTGTATGTGGGTACAGCAGAAAATGTTTACAACGTCCTCGATGGACAAAATGTAGGTGACGCTTTGACTTACACCTTGCCAACAGCTGACTATGAGACTACTTACTACTGGAAGGTGGTTCCTTACAATACGAAAGGCGAAGCCCAAGACGTTCCCGTTTGGCATTTCACTACACAGAAAGATGCCTCCACTGCCGACTATCCTTATGTAGAAGACTTTAGTGATAACAAAATTCCAACTGGTTGGACAACAGACGGTGAATCGCAATATAACCGTGCATGGGCCCCTAACAATGTCAAAGGAAATCCTGCTCCCTGCCTTTATGCAACATGGCTGAATGCCGGAGAGCATATCTCTGTCACTACACAAGAGTTCCACTTGCCGGCCAACAAGACCATGGCCATCTCTTTTGACTGGGGAGATCGTCATCCAACCGACTTAATACCCGACGAAAGCGGTATTGCCAAAAAAGAAAATGTGGAGCCCGACAACGGTGTTGAGAAACTCACGTTCGAAATTGGTGTTGACGGTAACTGGCAAGAACTCTCTTACATTTCACAGGATTGGGCGAAAGAAGAAGTAAATTGGGTGAAAGAAACATTCGATCTTGGAGCTTATGCAGGCAAGACGGTTCAGTTCCGTTGGACCCATTACAGTTTAAGCGGTAGGGACAACGGTGGCGCAATCGACAATGTCGTGATAGAAGAAAAACTTGTTGACAAGGCCATCTTCAACAAGAGTGGTTGGAAAGCAGGCAAAGTAAACTATGGTATGGCGGTTAATTCCGGCAATCAGTTTACGCTCATCAACAAGGGTGCTAACGCCTTGAAGATAAAGAAGGTGGATTTTGCTACCGATAACTTCTCTACCTCCCTTCAGACTGGTGACGAAATCGCTGCCGGAGAGGGCCTGAAGTTCAACACTCAGTTTAATGCGCTCACCTCAGCTACTGTTGTCAAGGATACGCTGATTGTTACCTTCGAAAGTGGCTATCAGGTTCAACTGCCTGTAGAAGGAACAGGCTTGGCTCAGGATGTCTTCTATTATTCGTTCGAAGACAACCCGTTGGATAAGGACTGGACAACAGACTTCACACTGATAGATGTGGATAAAGCAGCAACGGTACCTTTCAACTGCTATGGAACAGAGTTCCCCTCTAACAATGGAGTATATGCTTTTGCTGTAGCTTATGAACGTCCTAACCATAACAACGTTGCTCCTATCTCTGGCGATGCCTTCCTTATACCTGGAACTCCATTGAGTGAGGACATTAAGGGCGACAACTGGATTGTTTCACAGAAACTCACTGCCAACGCAGGGGCTTCTCTCGATTTCTATGCTCGCAACTGGGAGAGCAACCAAAGCGTTATTCCTTCTGCAAAACATCAGGTGGAAGTGCTTGTCAGTGAAACTGGAAATACCGACCGTTCCGCTTTTACAACGGTTCTTCCACGTCAGGAAATACCGTTCTTGGATCACGAAAACTGGAATCACTACACGGTAGACCTTTCTGCTTATGCAGGCAAAGATGTCTATGTAGCCGTGCGCGACTATAACGAAACATTTGCTCTTGCGGCGTTCTATGACGACTTTACATTTACCCACTTCAGCCTTCCGGCTACCGGAATAGGTACTGTCAATGCAGCAATAGCCGATAATGCTCTGGTAACTGTTTACACCATCAATGGTGTACAAGTGGTAAAGGGCGAGGGTGCCAATACGCTGAAGTCGCTTGCCAAGGGCATCTATGTAGTGAAGATACAGGATGGCAATGGTGTACGTACACTTCGTTTGGCCAGAAAGTAAGCCAATATAATATATAATAAGGTAATGGGTGTAATTTCATGTTACACACGTTACCTTTTTTTAATTAACCAATTGTCGTATATAAATGAAAAAATACTTATTCATAACGTTGTTGCTTGTCTTGATAACGTTGCCAATGATGGCCCAGAAACGTGATCGGCAGCTCACGGTCTCGGTGACGATAGATACAGGAGAAAGCTTGAAAGGACAACAGGTATCATTGGTGCAGACCGACTATTCGCTCACTTACGAGAAGCTGACGTTAGACGAGCAAGGAAGATGCACCGTAAAGGTGTATAGCGGAAACCATCACATCAAGGTTGAACGGGATGGCTACAATACTGTTGAAAAAGATTTCTTGGTCTCGGCCGATGAGGCCACAACGTCTGTTTCGTTGGCATTGAGTGAGAAAACACGTACGCCGTTTGCGCTGAATGCCCAATTGCAGCACAACGCCTACAACGGCAATAATGCTGTTTTGCTGACGTGGAATACGGAGAAACCGGCATTTTTTGATGACTTTGAAAGCTATACTCCCTTCGCTACCCAGTTTGGCGACTGGTCGGGCATTGACGGTGACGAGTTGGCTGCAGCTCCATTGACAGGCGATTATGCCAACCGTGGTGTGAAACAGTATGCACAAATTATCAATCCGCTTGAAGTTACGCCTACCTGGTGGTATGATTATCCGGTACTTCGTCCGTATAGTGGAAAGCAGTATGTAGGCTTCACGCGGACAAGTAACGGTGAAGCCAACAACGATTGGCTTATTTCGCCTGCCATTACCGTGGGAACCGACAATGTTTTGACCTTTATGGCAAAGGCTGCCGATGTGTATAAAGAAAAGTTTATGGTGTATGTCACCACCGTAACCAGCAACCCCACAGAAGCAGATTTTGTGCGTATCGACAAGGGAAACTATGAAAGTGCTGACGACTATTCGACCTGGAAACAATATAGCTACGACCTTTCTGCTTACGCAGGCAAGCAGATAAAGTTTGCCATTCGCTACGTAAGCGAGGCCAACAATGGAGGTGCTTTTATGCTGATGGTTGACGATGTGTATGTAGGACAACCCACATCGACTGGTGCCAAGGCAAAATTGGCTTCTCAAAGGATCTCGCCCCGACGCTCGGCGGCCAATCCCAATGAAACCTTTGAGGTGTACAAGGACGGATTGTTGGTTGGTACAACAGATGCCTATACCTATACCTTGAATGACTTGCAGGCTGGTTCCTATACGCTTGGGGTGAAAGCCAAGTACAAAGCGGCTGAAAGTGATATAGTGACGACTGTGGTTGATGTTCCTGCCGAAGGCTATGCCCATCTGCAGTTTAATGTGTCGGCCAATAGTATTCTGTCGGCTGACGGACAACAAATCAACCTCATCAATACAGCTACGGGTGAAGCCTATACTCTCACGGTAGCCAGCGGAAAGGCAGAAATGGCTGCTCTTCCAGTTGGCAATTATATCGTGAACATAGAGAAAGGTGCTTTTGAAGAATATCAGCAGGAATTGTCAGTTGCCGATGACAAGGTTGTTGACATCGTGTTGGTCGACAACGTCTTAGACCCTTACAATGTAACGGCCGACCTGTCTTCAGGAGACAACGGCACCACCACGGCTATAATGAAGTGGAATCAGGAGTTGGCCATTTCCGACAGTTTTGAGTCTTATGATGACTTTGCAACAGGATCGTTTGGTGACTGGATTTCTTTGGATGAAGACAATCAGCCTGTTTATGGTATAAGTCTTAATGGTTATGAAATAGCCTTCCCCGGTTCGGGAACACAAAGCAACCCCAAGGCGATTGCTCCGTTGGTTTTCAACCCGTGGCAGACAACTCCAGCCATGTTGCCGACTGATGCTGCTATGCAGGCACCTACAGGAAACAAGTATATTGTATTCTTTTCTCCACAGCGAGCTCAGGCTGATAAGTGGCTGATATCACCGGAACTCGACATCCACGACGGCTACGCTTTCACAGTGGCTGCAAAATCTTATACAGACAACTATCCTGAATCGTTCGAGTTTGCCGTGTCTACAACGGGAACTGATCCCGCGGATTTTACTCCGTTGAGCACTGCTGCAAACATACCAGGGGATGTTTGGGCCAAGTATCAGACTTCTTTGGCTGCCTATGCAGGTCAGAAGGTGAGAGTGGGCATTCACTACACATCGTATGATACCTTCTTTGCCCAACTGGATGATTTTGTCGTAGGACCGGAAAGTGGTGAGACCGAGTTTGTCGACTATGGCAATATCGACCATTACAATATCTATCTGGACGGCACGAAAGTGGCAGAAACAACTACATCTACTTATACGCTGAATGGTCTGTCTGTCGGTTCCCATACTGTGGGCATACAGTCGATGTATAAGAACGGCTGCTCAAACATCACCACCTATGAACTTGTTGTGACAGGCATCTCAACTCTTCACGGAAACACTATTCCTGCAACAGCGGAATTCTATAACCTTTCCGGCCAAAAGTTGAACGGCAGTTTCGTGTCTATGCCGAAGGGTGTTTACATAGTGAAAAGCGGAAATAATATACAGAAAATACGTAAATAATCTATGAAAAAACTATTTTTATTACTTTGTTCACTTGTGGCTTTCTCCTTAACAGGTAATGCCCAAGAGCGTTTGCTCACCATTACAAACCAGACGACAAGCCTATCTAAAACGGCCTTGTCCTCTTCGTCAGCAATTCAGCAAGCACCTTCAAAGGCTCTATCGGCCACAGAACGTGTCGTAGGTTATACCGATGGCGACAGCATCACACGCAGTTCGGTCTATTTTGGCAAGGCTGGCACCTATACTGTAGGAGCTCTTGTAGAGAGCAATATGCTATCCTATTATGTCGGTTGCAAGATTGTCGGTATACGTTTTGCACTCAGCCAGTCTATCGGCAATACCAAAGTTTTTCTCAAAAGGATAGACGAAACACAGGGCATAACAACCGAACTGGTAAACAAGTCAGTTCACCGGACATCTGAAGGTTGGAACGAAGTTCGTTTCAATGCGGCCCAGGAGCATACCATTGCTAATGACGAAGGCTTTCTGTTCGGCTTCGATTATACGGAAACAGAAGAAATGGCTACCTCGAAAAAAGGAGCACTTTGTTGCTATGGCAAGGAACTTACGTGTAACAATGCCTTTTTGAAGTTAAGGAAACATGAATTTTTTGGGGTCAACGGGTTAGGCAACCTCTGTGTTCAACTAATTGTCGATGTTAGCAATTTGCCTTCCAAACAAGTAACCCCCTTACAGTTGCTTTCTGGCAACAAGTATCAAAAGCCCGGTGCGCAGTTGGATGCCTTCTTGTCTTATTCTAATGTGGGACGTGACAGCATCTCTTCTTGTCGTTTCGGCTACCGTTTCGACAACGGCAGTGTTACCTATTTTGAGAGCAATCAGTTGCTGGTACCAGGGAAATCTGGTAGTGTAGAGCAAATGATTACCTTCCCGTCTTCCCTGACAACGGGTGTACATCAACTCCAAATATTTGTTGACCAGATTGACGGAGAAGTGGTTCTGCCCACAGCTACTGACACACTGAGCAATACTTTCGTAGTCTATCGCAACGGTATGAAGCGCCAGCAGCATTATGTGGAGCAATATACCAGTCAGGAAAGTGCTTCCGTTCCATTCTCAGATGCACTTGTCAGCAGTCTGGACAACGATGCCAATATCTGTCTGGTGAATATTCATCAGCCGAATACTTCTCTGTCTTTGGATGCTTCCAACTACTTGAATGACCTTTATGCCTATACCTATCCCTGCTTTACGGTAGACCGTTTCTACTTTATGGGCGAACGCTATATAGCTTTCGATTTCAGCGACTATGTTCAAGTCTTGCCTTCGTTGGCTACCGATGCAATACGCAGCATCGTTGCAGAGGCTGAAAATACAAATCCGGCTTTCGCTACAGTCGATATCGCTCCCAGTTATGACGAGACTACAGGGCAACTTTCGGTGACGGTGTCGGGTGACGTTTCGACCGATGCTTCTGCCATCTTCGGCAATATGGCTTTGACCGTGATGTTGGCAGAAGACAATGTCGTTGCCCCACAACTCTATTATAGTGGCAGCGGCGGAGCTACCTGTTTCAACAATAGCTATGTTCACAATCAGGTGTTGCGTGCTTACATGACATCACCAATCGGTGACGAACTCACTGTAACCGGCAATCATTACACGGTAAACTATACTACAACCCTCGATAGCAGCTGGAAGTTGAAAGACCTTAAAGTGGTGGCTTTGGTCACCAAAGCTGTTGATGCGGTGACGGATGAAAATGTTTTGGATGTAGATGTGACAAACTGCAACAGTTGTAAACTTGCCGATGCGTTGCCAAACGGAATTTCCCAAACTGTAACAACGCCTTCTCATCTGGAAAAAGTCTATTACACACTGGATGGGATGTGCATTTCTGAGCAGCAACTGCGTTCTGGTGTTTACATTCTTCAGCAAGGAACAAAACGAACAAAGGTTGTAGTTAGAAAGAAATAAAAACGCCCCACAAAGCTTTCATTGTGTTATTGAAAGCTTTGTGAATAGTAAAAATCTGCCATAAAGCTTGCGAATTGTGAATTAATTTGTAACTTTGTGGCAGATAGTTTTTCGTTTAGTAGCATCCAACAATACAATTTATAACAAACAAAACACAATTTGCTTATGAAGAAAATTACTTATGCCTTCGCGTTGTTGGCAGCATTTTTGCTTGGAACACGTGGAGCAAGTGCTGACCCTGTCACGCCTTATACGCAGAATTTCGACAAGGCTATAGAGACAGCAGAGCACTCTTTCAAGGTGGGCACCAGCTGGGGACACGTCGTTGATAGCTACAATGACGACAGCTATGGCTCGCTGGGTTATTATGTTACTTACACCTGGTCGTCAAAAAGCGGCCGTAACGGAACAGGTGGTCTGACGGTGGGTGACCAAACACAGGTGGGCGACGGTTGGGCTACCGGTACTACCCACGACTTGCTTGTTACCCCAAAGGTAACGGGTACCTCGAGCATCTATGTAAAAAAGACCAAAACAAGTGGAAAAGTCAGCTTTTACACGGTTACACAGGTGGGTAGCTCGCTGAAACGTGGCGATCTTATCAATGTGAATGTTCCGACCCTCTCAACCGACACTTGGACCAAGGTGGACATTCCCGCCCAAACAGACGCCTGGATTGGCATCTACGGATCGAATGTAACCTTTGATGACTTTGAGGCAGAAAGCGCCGATATAAACTATCAACGCGGACTTACCATCAAGAGTGTTACCGACAAAAATCCTTACAACATCGATTGTAATGCTGATGGGAAGTTCCCGTTCCAGTGTCAGGTGATACTTCAGAATACAGGTGATTACGATTTGAATCCCGGGGACGAAGGCTTTAGCCTTTCAGTTTATAACTATCGTGACACCACAACCCCAGTGTTCACTTTTCCCCTAACCGATGCCATCGCTGTTGGAGCATCAGACACGGTGCTTGTGTCCGGATTGATAGACTATGCGACCAATAGCGACCGTACACGTTATGATGTGTATGAAAACATCACGAACACCAAAGGTCAGAGTGGCGTGTGGGTACAGGCAACGCCCTATGCTCCCGTATTGACCTTGCGGAATGACGACGGAAAGATGTCTGTCGGCGACCAGATTTCTTACGGTTTGGTGAATGCTCCTGTTTCAAAGGCGTTCACCATACGCGACGACGGCGCTGCATCCCTCAATGTTACCGCTATCACGGCACCGGAAGGCTTTGCAATAGACCTTGCAACTCCGTTCACGCTACAGGCACATAAGGATACAGTCTTCAATGTGACACTTACTGCAGTTGCTCCAGGCGACTTTTCTGGTGATGTGGTCGTATCGGCAGAAGGTGTAGACAACTTCTCCTTTGGCGTATCGGGACAGGTGCTTGACCCCAACAAATTCTTCGCCAACTTTGAAGACCAGAAACTTCCTGTCGGCTCTTACACGGAATCGGGTTGGGAAATCAAGCAACGTGACTATTCTTCTTCAGAAAATGCCTATATGTTGGTTAATAGCACCCAAAACACAGACAACAAGTTTGTCACTCCATTGCTGACAGTTGGAGAAGGCGAACAGTTCTCAGTAGACGTTGCTCGTACCAATTATTATTCAGTTGGAGATGGAGTTTATCTGAACGTATACTATTCTTCAGACCGTAAGAACTGGACTTTGGCAAAGCACATCCCTGCCGATTCGCTTAGCGGTGAGCGTGCCATCAGCTATACTTACTTTATGGGCAAGCTGAAAACCTTTGTCATTGACAATATCCCGGCTGGCAACTGGTATCTTGGTTTTGGTGCCGGCTATACCTCTATTGACAACCTTTATGGTTTTACAAAGGCCACTATAGCTCACGACTGGATGCTGAACGGCACAGCGTTGCCAACTTCTGCCGTTACCAACAATGTCTATACGGCAACAACCCGTTTGAACAACCTCAACACCAAGGTAGAAAAAGCTGGCTCTTACAAGGCTCGTTTGTATGTGGACGGAAAGAAAGTAGCAGAAAGTGACGGCGTCGCTCTCGAAGGCGGTGCTGAAACCGCATATTCACTTTCCTTCGTTCCTCATGAGACCGGTACATTCCCTGCATACATAGAAGTTAAAAACGACTCTGACGGATATGCCGTTGTTTCCGACACGGTGAACTTGATAGTTGCTGCAGAGACCGCTTCAGCTTCTGTTCAGGTGGGAACTCAGACCAGAACAGACAACAAGGCACCTATCTACTATTATTATGCAGACAATACCAAGGGCGGCATTGACGATATCATCTATAGTCCTGATATGTTGAAGAACTTTGGTGTGAAGGCCGGACAAACCATCACCTCTATTTCGTTCACAGGCAGAACTTACAGCAACAAGGAAATACCGCAGTTGACTTTGGAGGCATATGTGGGAACAGCCGATACCGCAACGTTTGAAGCTGGCGTAGATTACAATAAACTACAGAAGGTGGTTATCTATGACAAAGCGGCAGTCTCGTTTGTTAATGGCGGCGATGTTCCTACCATCATCACCCTTCCTACACCAATCGTTTGGGACGGAACTTCTGCCCTTCGCCTTTATACTTATGTAAACGGAAACGGAAAGTATGCCAGCGTCAGCTATCCTGTAGACAACAACTATCCCAATGCCACTTACTATAAATCAGGAACAGCTTCAACGTTTAATAAGGCAAGTGCTATTCCGGTAATCACTCTTGGCATTGAAACTTCGCCTACGGTTGTGTCTGGTGTGGTTACTTGTGATACCGTGAAAGTGGCTGGAGCTAAGGTGACGCTGAAGAATGGCGAAGTCTATTACACCGCTACCACTGATGCTGAAGGTGCTTATTCTGTAGAAGTTATCCAGAGCGACAAGCCCTATCAGCTGACTGTTACGGCAGATAAGTATGAAGACTATGTGGCAGCCGACAGTTTGACACTGACAGGAGACACAACTGTGAATGTAAGTCTGACGCACAAGACCGTGACCATCTCTGGAACCGTTACAGACGGAACCGATGCTATCGCAGAAGCTGTTGTGACGTTGACCAATGCAAAGGAAAGCAAATCAGCAACCACAGACGCCAATGGTGCTTTCAGCTTTACCCTTCCTTTGTCTGACGACCATTATGCTCTGACTGCCACCGCACCTTATTATGAATCCTTTGTGGCTACAGATAGTCTTTCGGCTGCTGACGACAGCGTGCTCGCTATAACGCTTGCTCGCAAGCAAGTGACCATCTCAGGTACGGTCAGCGACGGTACTTCGACTGTGAGCGGGGTTGTTGTCACCTTAACAAATGGTGACGACGCACTTACGGCAACTTCGGACGCAACCGGTGTTTATAGCATTACCTTGCCACAATCGGCTAAAAAGTATGCCTTGACCGCCACTGCAGAAGGATATGAAGACTATGTGGCAACCGACTCGGTTAGCGTACTCGATTCGCAAGTAAAGGACATCCAACTTGTAAAGCGTGTGATAACAGTAACAATTCCTGCTACGGGCTGGACCACATTTAGCTCCAAGTATGCTATAGACTTCAGCTTGACAGCCGGACTTAAAGCTTATATTGTGAGCGAAGTGGAAGGAGACCACGTCCGCTTGAGTGAGGTTACTGCAGTTCCCGGATATACGGGCGTGTTGCTGCAAGGTGCAGGCGACTATACCCTTACCATCGTAGATAATGCAGAACCTGCAGTAGGCAACTATCTTGAAAATACTGCTGACGCAGCTCTTACCGTTGATGCGTCTCATGCAGGACATGCTTATGTACTTGGAGAGCAAGGAGGAAAGACAGGATTTGTAAAAGCTAACGATGGTGATGAAATACCTCAAGGAAAGGCATATATCGATCTCTATATAGCAAATGCACCTGCATTCTTGCTGCTGGAAGACCCGACAGCCATTGAAACTATCATCACAGATGGCCTTGACGAGAACGCACCAATGTTTAACTTGTCAGGTCAACGTGTAACAAAATCTTACCGTGGCGTCGTTCTTCAGAACGGCAGAAAATTTGTCAAGAAATAGATGACATTTTAAAACCGGCCTTTTTGCCTTTCAAAAGCGGCCTTTTTAGGAGCTAAAACACACTGTTTTACCCCCTAAAAAGGCCGCTTTTACATGACTATATGTAAGTTGTTGAAAATCAAAAGCTTGCGATAAGTGTATAAAATACTATTATTTTGGAAAGATTTTGGTTGTTCTTCATACCAAAATTCAAAAAGTTTTCCTATTTTTGCACCTGACAATAACCTTATAATGAACAAAACACAAGCAATGAAAAAGTTTTTTAGGCTAATCACCATGGGCATTCTTTTGACTCTCACTTTGCCAATGTCGGCAATCAATCCTTTTGTTACGGTCAAGAACGGGCAGTTTCAACGAGACGGCAAACCCTATTATTATGTAGGAACCAACTTCTGGTATGGTGCCATTCTTGGGTCGGAAGGACAAGGAGGCAACCGTTCGCGCCTTTGCAAAGAACTTGATGCGCTGAAGAAAGCCGGCATCGACAACTTGCGTATTCTTGTAGGATCGGACGGCAAGCGTGGCATAAAAACAAAAGTGGAGCCCACGTTGCAAGAAGCTCCGGGGGTATACAATGACACTATCTTGGCTGGACTCGATTATCTGCTGATGGAGATGGGCAAGCGCCGAATGGTGGCTGTGCTCTATCTCAACAATTCTTGGGAATGGAGCGGAGGTTATGGTCAATATCTGGAATGGGCAGGTGCGGGTGTTGCCCCACGTCCCAACGAAGCCGGCTATCCAGCCTTTATGAACTTTGTGGCACAATATGCAACAAACAAAAAGGCCCATGAACTGTTCTACAACTATGTGCGCTTCATCCTTGGACGTACCAATCGCTATACGGGATTGCGCTATGTGGACGACCCCGCCATCATGTCTTGGCAGATAGGCAACGAGCCTCGGGCGTTCGACAAGAAAGTATTGCCCGACTTTGAAGCCTGGTTGGCCGAAACTTCAGCACTTATCAAAGAAATTGATTCCAACCACCTCGTCAGCATAGGCAGTGAAGGCGCCTGGGGATGTGAAGGCGACTATGATGCCTACGAGAAGATTTGTTCCGACAAAAACGTGGATTATTGCAATATTCACCTTTGGCCATACAACTGGAGCTGGGCCCGTAAAGACCATCTTCAGGAAGACCTTGACCAAAGTTGCCGTAACACAAAAGACTATATAGACCAGCATTTAGCAATTTGTAGCCGTCTCGGGAAGCCGTTGGTAATGGAAGAATTCGGCTATCCCCGCGATGGATTCAGCTTCTCGCCCAAGTCTACTACACATGCACGTGACGGCTATTACAAGTATGTGTTCAGCCTTGTGGCAGACAATGCTGAGCAAGGCGGCAATTTTGCGGGTTGCAACTTCTGGGGATGGGGAGGCTTTGCCAAGCCTAAACACGAACAGTGGCAAGTAGGTGATGACTATACCGGAGATCCAGCCCAAGAACAACAGGGCTTGAATAGCGTTTTCTCGTCTGATAAGTCCACGCTGAAAGTGGTGAGAGGACAAGTGGAACGCATGAACAAAATCGGCCGGTAAGTAGCTTGCTGCCAGATTAGCTTGCCCTAAATGGTAAAATAATATCAATGAAAAGCAAGATAGTGGTGGTTTCTTTTGCAAATTTCCACTATCTTTGCCACCATAAATAACTTTTATTACTACCTTGATATCATATTAATTAACTATAAAACCTATATTGTTATGAAGAAAATCTTTACTTTAGTAGCAGCAGCACTTGTTGCAGTAGCAGTGAATGCCCAAGACGTTGAGCAGTTGGGCTTTAAGATTGACGACTATCCTTGGAACTATACAGCTGATCCTGGAACTGATGTTAAGCTGACATTCTCCAGTCAGTGGGGCGAGTTTGGATTGATAGGTGCTTCCAATGCTATCAATCCTGCCGATTATAAGGGCTACCGTATAGAATATGTTGCAGATCCATCTACTGCAGGTACAGATGATGATGGAAATCCGTCATATGTGCAGACCAGTATCGGTGGCGTCCAATACAACGACTTTGATGCTAATGCAAGTGTTTTGGAACAGGATTTCAGCGATGCTGTTAAAGCGCTCTCTTCACTCGATAAATTTAATGTACAGGCCAAGGTAAAAGACGCTAAAATCGAAATCAAGAGCTTTACCTTAGTGAAGGCAGATGGAACGGAAGTGCCTGTAACATCTTATGTAGCAGGTGGTTGGGGACGTTCTCTCGGCTCTGCTGCAGCACCTGTAATCACCTTTACTGGACAGTATGGTGGTCTCTGCATCTACGGTGCTGACGAGCAGCCTTGTACCTATAGCCATGCTACTGAAGAAAACGTAGTTTATCTGTATAGCATTAAGGCAGCTGAGCCTATCGCTAAGCCTACATTGGTGGAACTCGACAATGCAAGTGGCGGTTTCCAATATTTCAACTTTGATGCAGATCTCGACCAGATAGACTTCACGGTAAGTCATGCAACAGCTGTTAAAGAAACAAAAGACGAAGACGGCACCGTTACTGCAAGTGAGCCTAACGATGTTGCCAAGATTTACTTCAAGAATCCTAACGAGGGTACAGATCCATTCACAGTAAAGGTAACAAGCGTTTCTCGCATTAAGACAACAGTTGATGGTATCGAAAATGTTAATGCCAAGGAAACTCTCCACAATGCAGTCAACGCTCCAATGTACAACCTTGCAGGTCAACAGGTAAGCAAGAACTATAAAGGCGTAGTTATCCAGAACGGCAAGAAGTTCTTCAACAAATAACTTGTAACATCCTTAAAAATTCTCAATAAAATGGGATTGGATCAATTGATCCAATCCCATTTTGTGTTAAAGCCCCCTCATTGCAAAGAAAGTATTTGTAAAAAGTTAAAAAAGTATTAGGGAATTAAAAAAACTTATATTAACTTTGCCAACAATACTCCTAAGCAGACAATATATCAAATTAAATAACTAAAATTCAAGTAAGTTGATCTTAAAACACAAAGGATGAAAAAATTAGTGATTCTTTTCATGGCACTCATAACGACGTGCCAGCTCTTTGCGCAGAAGACATTAACGGGAACCGTGAAAGACGGCAACGCCAATGGCGAAGCAATCATCGGAGCTACTGTACAGATCACAGGAACCGGAACGGGAACCATTACCGATATAGACGGTAATTTCTCGGTAGAGGTGCCTGCTGGCAAAAACCAAATCACCGTATCTTACGTGGGTTACAAGTCGCAAACCATAAATGTGGCTGGTAAATCACATGTAAATGTAGTGCTTCATGCCGATGCAACCAACATGGACGAAGTGGTTGTTGTCGGTTATGGTACGATGAAACGTTCCGACTTGACAGGTTCTGTTTCGTCTATCAATGAGGAGCAAATCAAGCAAGGCGTCAACACCTCGCTTGAACAAGCTATGCAAGGCCGTATCGCTGGTGTGCAAGTTACCCAAAACTCTGGAGCCCCCGGTGGTGGTATCAGCGTGCAAGTGCGTGGTATCAACTCGTTGAGTGGAAACGAGCCTCTCTATGTGATTGACGGTATTGCCGTAAGTGGAAACACAGATAGCAACACTTCAGTGCTCTCGAGCATCAACCCTTCTGATATTACCAACATCGAAGTGCTTAAAGATGCGTCTGCCACAGCCATCTACGGTTCGCGTGCAAGTAACGGTGTCGTTCTTATCACCACCAAGCGCGGCGAAGAAGGAAAGGCAAAAATACAGTATGAAGGTTATGTAGGCTGGCAGGCAATGCCCAAGTATCTCGATGTGATGAATCTACCACAATATGCAGAATTTTATAATGTACGCGCGAAGATACAAGGATGGGGTGAACGCGAAGACTACAAAGATCCTTACCTGTTGACAAACGGTACAGACTGGCAGCGTGAATTGTTCCAGACAGCCTTTATGCAAAACCATAATGTCAACATCAATGGTGGTAATAAAGATATGCACTACTCGTTGAGCGGTGGCTATCTCGACCAAGACGGTGTGGGTATAGGTTCAGGATTTACCCGTGCAAGTTTCCGTGCAAACTTCGATACCAACGTAACCAACTGGTTGCAGGTGGGTGTCAACACGGCTTACTCCAACACAAAACAGAACATTACCTTTACAGAGAACAATGTCATCAATACTGCTCTCAACCAGTTCCCTGACGTTGCTCCCCGAAATCCAGACGGAAGTTATGGTGTGCCTCGAACCAACGACTTTGCAACTTATTATAGCAACCCTATCTTTGAGGCCAATATGAAGGAAAACCGCACCAACAACTATCAGTTGGATTATAATGTGTTTGCAAACATCAAACCCGTCAAGGGATTGAACATCCGTATAGAATATGGCGGCAACCGTGGTTGGTATAACACCTACTACTTTGTTCCTGATTATTCTTATGGAGACATTAAGGTGGAAAGCCAGTCTACCCGTGGCAAGAACCTAAGCAAGTACAACTCGTTTAAGCAATATGCTACATACGACTTTGACCCATTCAAGAACAACCATTTCCAAATCATGCTCGGACATGAAGCACAATGGGGCAACTGGGAAAGCCTTTCAGGATCGCGTAAAGGCTACTTGAGCGATGCTATCCACTCTCTGAATGCAGGTGACTCAAAGACTGCTACCAACTCTAATGATGACGGTACACCTTGGTCTATAGAGTCTTATTTTGGACGTTTTAACTATAATTTGCTCGACCGTTACTTGCTTACAGCTACTCTTCGTACCGACGGTAGCTCCAGCTTCGGTGAAAACAACCGTTGGGGATGGTTCCCGTCAGTGGCATTGGCTTGGCGTTTAAGCAACGAAACCTTTATGAAGAAGTTTACATGGCTCAACAATGCAAAGCTTCGTTTGGGATGGGGTCTTGTAGGTAACCAGAGTACGGGTTCTTATGCCTATGGTGCGACAATGGCCAATACAGCTACCGCATGGGGAACCGGTTACTATCCCGCAAACTTCTCCAATGCAAACTTGAAGTGGGAAAGTACCAACTCATGGAACGTAGGTCTTGACTTGGCATTCCTCCACAACCGTATTGAATTTATTGTAGACTGGTATTATAAGAATACAAAGAACTTGCTGATGCAAGCATCTCTTCCTTCTTATGTCATCAACAACGACTATCAAGGTCTATCAGCTCCTTGGGTGAATACAGGTGCTATCCGCAATACTGGTATTGAGTTTACTTTGAACACCGTGAACATTGTCAAGAAAGACTTTGAGTGGCGTACAGGTGCAACTCTTTCCATCAACCGTAACAAGTTGACAGCTCTTAATAGCGCTAATGCTACCAAGGAAGGACAGATCGGAACACAAATTTACACTCAGTCGGCGGTAGGCGGACCAGTTGGACGCTTCTATGGCTATAATGTGATTGGTATGTACACCAATGCCAGCGACTTCTATCAGAAGAACGCTCAAGGCGAGTTCCTCCTTGATGCCAATGGCAACAAGGTTCCAGTAGCCCGCCCTGTAGATTCCAACGGCAATCTTCAGCCTATTGCAACCAATGGTATTTGGGTAGGAGATTATATCTATGAAGATGTAAACGGTGACGGCAAGATTACAGAAGCAGACCGTAAGTATATTGGCGATCCTAACCCTGACTTTACTTTCGGCTTGAACAACAGTATTACCTGGAAGAACTTTGAACTCTCTTTCTTCCTTAACGGTAGCGTGGGTGGCGATATTTACAACATCGTTCGTCAGCAGCACACTGACACGCAAGGTTATGGCAACAAGATGAGTGAGGTGAGCAACTATGCCCATGTAGAGTTGATAGACCCTAATGGTTCTGCTACCGATATCAACAACGTGTATGTATCCAATGCTTCTACAGCTATTGTTCAGCGCATCAGTGCTGCTGGTACTTCTCTGAACGACAACAACCGTATCAGTAACCGCTTCGTAGAGGATGGCTCTTATCTGCGTTTGAAGACCGTTTCTTTGGCTTACAATTTGCCGAAACGTTGGCTCAGTCCGCTGGGTATAGAGTGGGTTCAGGTGTATGGAAACATTCAAAACCTCTTCACGATTACTGGTTATAGCGGTTATGATCCAGAAATCGGTTCTCAGGGTCAGAGCGTTATCCTTCAGGGAATCGATAACTACCGTTATCCTTCACAACGTATTTATACTGTAGGTCTCAAGGTTAAATTCTAAATACTAAAATCTGAAACAATAATGAAAAAGTTACATATATTGACAACAACAGCTTTGGCGGGACTGACCTTGGGCATGGCAAGTTGTAGCTCCGACTTTTTGGACAAGACTCCAAAAGGAAGCTATACGGCACCGACCTATTATTCGTCAGACGCAGCTGTGCGCAAAGGCACCGAGCCTCTATACAACCGTGCGTGGTTTAACTTCAACCGTCGCGCCATTGTTGGTATGGGATCTTATCGTGCCAACGAAGCTTGGAACCCCTATGTCAGTGAAGAGTTTGCTAAATTCCAGGTGACAGCCCTTACCGAGGATATGTCTTTGGCATGGTCTTCCTTGTATAATGTGGTTTCAATGAGTAATGCCACATTGGAAAATCTCGAAAAGTATTGCACGTCCGACGTGTCTGAGTCTGTAAAGAATGCAGGCATTGGCGAGTGCTATCTGATGCGTGGATGGGCTTACTTCTATCTGCTTCGCGGCTGGGGCGACGTTATCCTTTATGACAACAACCAGGAAATGGTTGACAATCCTGTTCGTCCGTTGACAAAAGAAGGTGATGTTCTGAAGTTTATCATTCGCGATTTCCGTAGAGCTGCAGAATGTCTTCCGGAAAAAGGTACCGACAATCATCCAAGCAAATATGCTGCTAAAGCTGCTTTGGCAAAGGCATTGTTGGCACAAAGCGGTTGGCAAGAAGGTGCTACAGCCGATCACAACCGTGACGAAGCCACTTTGAAAGAGGTGGTAAGCCTTTGTGACGAAGTAATCAATAGCGGACAATATTCTTTGTTGCCCGATTATAAGGATTTGTTCTTGGCACAAGACAACGACAATAGCGAAACCGTATTGGCTATGCGTTGGGCTGATCCTAACTCAGGCGAATGGGGTGCGATGAATGCACTTTATTCGGATTTGGCTTTCCCAGAGGTTACTGACGTCAACGTATGGGGTGGTTCTATTTCCGCTTCTTGTGATATGTTGGACTATTACAATCAAGATCCAAAGGATTCCATTCGTATCAATGCGACATTCTTTAACCCCAAAGTACACTACGACTACATAAAGAAAGCTTCAGGCGGTTATACTTATAAGAAGAATTGGATACAATTGAAAAAAGGTGTGTTAGGAACCAAAGCCGACGTTCAGCCATGCAATCTGGCCCAAATGGCTTCTCCGCTTAATACTTATATCCAGCGCTTGGCTGATGTTTATCTGATGAAGGCAGAAGCAATACTCGGCAACAACGAGTCAACTTCCGACCCGGAGGCTTTAGCCGCCTTTAATGCCATTCGTGACCGTGCACATGTTAAAGACTATACCTCTATCACACTTGACGATATTATCCGTGAACGCAACATAGAGTTTTGTATGGAATACTTCAATTGGTGGGATATGGTGACATGGTATCGCTGGAAACCACAGTATATGCTGAATTATTTCAACAACAAACAACACCGTGGGTTTGAAATTCGTGAAGGAAGCATCAAGAAGAATGCTGATGGCACCTTCTCATATCGTGTAATTCCTCCAGGGACAAACACTTGGTACCTTTACAATTCTGACGGACATGTGATGTGGAACGATCATGCAGAAGATGGTGAAGGTTCGGATGCTAACACCGTTGAAACCAAGGCTACAGGCTATACTTTCGATTTGAATCAAGCTTGTCGCCAGTATTGCACAGGCTATCAGCCCATCGTGCTTTCGGAAGCCAATATATTTATGCCATATCCGGAGTCTGACGTGATACAGAACCACTACTTCAATGAACCCGCACAATCCTATGATTTTGGAGAGGAGAAGTAAGCGTGGCATATAATTTGAAATTAGTTTAAGTAACGAAAAAACAAAGAATCCATGTTAAAGAACATATTTAACAAGAGAATGAGTCTGCTGATGCTGCTATTTGTGGCAGTGTTCTCTCTTAGCGTTACGTCTTGTAGCGATGACGACTCGGACGGAGGTGGACAACCGGAAATCACAGGTGTGCGTCTACCGGATCCTACCAAAGCAGACAGCCTGTTTAATAAGGCAGGACAAGGACAGATTATTGCCATTATCGGTAAGAACTTGTCGCACGTGATGAAAGTCTATATCAATGACCAAGAGGTATACTTCAACCCAACAATGAACACAGATCATAGTGTGATTGTTACGGTTCCTTCAGAAAAAGACGGTTTTAAGTTGTCTTCTTTTGATAGCACTATTCCTGACGAAATACGTGTGGAGACTACTCATGGAACAGCGGTCTATGCTTTCAAGATAACGCAACCCGGTCCGCAACTCCAGCGCTTGGAAGCTCATTATCCGAGAACTGCTGGCGATACAATGAAACTCTATGGTTTGAACCTGCTCGATATTGAAAAGGTTTACATTACCGATGCGATGTCAGAACAACTCGATACGACCAAATGGACGGAAGTTCCAGGAAATCACATAGCTATAGATAAATACTTTGATATACTGCAGAACCATTATCAGAATCAGGTAACACAAGCTTACCAGACCCAATCTGTGGTTGGCGCGGTTATTCCTGAGAATGCCCCCGACTCTGGTTCGGTTGTGATGGAGTGTGCAAGCGGAACGGTTTACATACCTTATTATCGTATGCCAGGTAAGCCAACCTTGTTCGCTGCCTCTTCTGATATGCCTGAAATAGGGGAAACACTTGTTTTGACAGGTCGTGACTTTGTTCAGATTGACAAGATAACTTATGGTGATGTGACCTTGACAAGCGATGATTACACGATTTCTTCGTCTGAAGACACCATCTATATTCCATTCAAGACGAAGCCTTCACAGGGTAGCGGTACAACGCTAACCATATCTAATCCTGCAGGCTCTGTATCGTTGAACAATTTCTATGATTACACAACCTTGTTGACAACCTTCGACAACGACGATGCTGTCAATAATGCTTGGAGTCCAACCTGCTTGATAGAGGATGCAGGTAATGCAGACGGCAACTATGCTCGCATTTTTAAAGAACAAGAAGCTCAGCAATGGTGGGGTACGATGGTCTATTTCCGTAAAGACTGGAACGGTAACTCATTCCCGCTTTCGGAAAACATTCCTTCCAATGCATCAGCTGATGATGTGTACTTGGCAATGAATGTCTATGATGATGGCGATTACAACAACGGCTCTTTCTGGGGCTATATCCGTTACATGATTCAACCTATTGGTGATGCAGAAAACCAATATGATAACTTTGGGTGGGAATCTTATGATGATCAGATTGGAATGTTCCCAGACGGACCGGTCGTTCAAGACATTAATGGACAAGCACATAAACGTCAGTGGTATCGTGCAATCGTGCCATTGAGCAAGTTTGCTTGCTATAAAGGTCAGACTTATGCGGATATCGTTCGCCTCGGACTCAACCAGTTCCGTTTCCAAAGCATCAACCAAAGCACTTCTGTAGGAAAGGTTGATATCAAGTTTGACAATGTTCGTGTTATCTATATTCCTAAAAAGTAACATTAAAAGAAAAGAAGAATTATGAAGATAAAAAATATATTAGGCTTCATGCTCCTCTTCACTGCGGCTCTGTTTGTGCAGAGCTGTAGTGACGACGACAACGCTTCGGCTCCAGCTTCGGTGCTGACTGTCACCAAGGACGGAAAGGCTATCGATAGCTTGTCTTTCCAAATGGCTGCAACAAACACTATGATTGGCGTAAGCACCGATGGTGATTGGACTGCTTCAATACCAGATGCCGATACGACTTGGCTCTCTATAACCCCTCATTCAGGTTATGGATGGAATGCTACAGATACTTCTGCAACAAATACGAAGGCTTATATTAAGGTGAGTGTAACAAAAAATGAAAGCTCACTCCGTCGTTCTGCCATCACCATTACTGCAGGTAATCTGACAAAAGTAATCAATGTGAGCCAGAATGGTGTGGGAATGGATCCTAATGATCCGTTCGAAAGCAGTTACAGTTTGGTAGAACATATCAAACTTGGATACAATCTTGGAAATACATTGGAGAGTAATCCGGAAATAGCAAAAACCACTTGGATTGACTTCTCAAAGGGTCCAGAGGCTTGGGAGACCGCATGGGGACAGCCTGTAACGACACAGGACATTGTTGACTCTATAGCAGCTAAAGGCTTTAATATCATGCGTGTGCCTGTTACATGGTATCAACATCAGGCTGCAGACGGCACCATCGACGAGGCTTGGATGGATCGTGTGGAACAAGTGGTTGACTATGTTCTTCACGCACACATGTATTGCATTCTTGTTGTTCAGCATGATGCAGGTGCACGTAGCGCCGGTCGTCAGGACGATGCTGGATGGTTGACAGGTGATCCTGACAAATATGCTGAAAATTCAGCTCGTCTTAAGAACCTGTGGACGCAAATTGCTAATCGTTTCAAGGATAAAGATGAACATCTTATCTTTGATGGATTTAACGAAATATTGGATAAGAACTGGTCTTGGACAGCACCTGCTGACCCTGCGGATCCTACTTATACCACTATCAATAAGCTTCAGCAAGACTTCGTAGATGCCGTTCGTGCCACCGGAGGCAACAACGAATACCGCAACTTGATGATTAATGGTTATGGCTCCGGTTCTACTCAGCCGGTTCTGGATGCACTTCAGGTTCCAACGGATGTTCATCCTAACCACTTGTTGTTGTCCATCCACAGTTATGATCCTTATTGGTTCTGTAATGATGCTTCCAATAATGACGACAAGCAATATTACATTAATATGTTCGACGAAAGTTGTAAATCGGAGATTGATGCCATATTCTCTCGTGTAAACAAGCGTTGTGACGACTTGCATGTACCATATATCTTTGGTGAATTTGGTGCCATCGGTACTCACCCTAATATGAATGAACGCATTAAATATGCAACTTATATGGTTGAAAAATTCAATGCTTATAAGACAACAGGTTTGTGGTGGATGGGCCTTTACGACCGAAATAAGAACGAATGGTATGAACCGGAAATCGTCAATGCCTTGTTCTCGACGAAAAAATAGTATCATACAGTCTTGCATAGCAAGATAATTATATGAGTAATCAAATGCCATTGGCTATCTGCCAATGGCATTTGATTTTTTATTCGTTCTGATGATAATAGTTTGTCGGCATCCTTATTCTGCTTGATAATCTGATAGTTGGAGGCATATTTGTCTTGCTTGGAATATCCTGGCCTTTGCTTGAATACTTTATGTATAAATAGCTTATTGCTTGGCGCTTTATTGGTATAAGTTAATCGCTTTACTCTTGAATAATAGTCGGATTGACATTATTTTGTCATGATTTCTTGTTGCTTTTGATAAATTAATATAGTAAATAGTCAATAAAGTGTTAGCGCCTTTTTGGAAATTATGCTATCTTTGCAAAAGAGAAATAGAATAACTAACCAAAACGTTTATTACAAAATGATTATCAACAACGTAAAAAGTACTATTTGCAAATTTTCTTTGCTGATTATAGCCTTGTGTGGCTTTTTTGTTCAACCTGTTTCGGCGCAAAAATGGGAAGGCTTGGCAAATACGCCGCAAATGGGCTGGAGTACTTGGAATAAATTTCAAGGCAATATTAATGAAACGGTTATTAAAGAAATGGCAGATGCTATGGTGGAAACCGGTCTTCGTGATGCGGGATATGTTTATCTAAATATTGATGACTGCTGGCATGGAAAACGCGATGCAAATGGCTTTATTCAGGCAGATTCTGTGAAATTTCCAAACGGAATGAAAGTCGTTGCCGACTATGTGCATAGTAAAGGCTTAAAATTGGGAATTTACAGTGATGCAGGTAGAGAAACTTGTGCCGGTGAACCTGGTTCTTTCGGACATGAATATCAAGATGCTTTACAATATGCCCGTTGGGGATGTGATTATTTGAAGTATGATTGGTGTAAGACAGAAAACATCAATCCCGTTGGAGCATATGAGCTCATGGGTGAAGCTTTGCGTTCGGCTGGCCGTCCAATCTTTTTCAGTATGTGTGAATGGGGCTCAAGCCAACCTTGGCATTGGGCCAATCAAGTAGGCCACTCGTGGCGAACAACGCCTGACATTTGGTGCAATTTCGATTCTCTCCGTGTCTTCCCCGGCTATACGCAGTTTGGTGTGATGCAGTGTATCAATTATAATGACACCCTTCGTCAGTATGCAGGAAAAGGCTATTGGAACGATCCGGATATGCTGGAAGTTGGGAATGGTATGTCAGAGAATGAAGACCGTGCTCATTTTACAATGTGGTGCATGATGGCAAGTCCGCTAATTCTTGGTAACGACTTGCGAAATATGAATGAAGCTACTAAGAAAATTATCTTAAACAAAGAGATGATAGCCGTCGACCAAGACACTTTGGGTGTTCAGGGTTTGCACTTCTGTGACAAGAAGGGCTTGGCTTTTTGGTTTAAACCGTTGGCAAATGGCGATTGGGCGTTCACCATTTTAAACCCAACCAAGAAAAACGTGTCATTCAATATGAATTGGCAAGACTTTAATTTGACGGACAACGAAGTAAGTTTAAGAAGTACCGAATTTGATAAATATATATATAAGGTGTATAACTTGTGGACGCATAAGTATGAAGGCAAAACTTCAAAGAAAGATAAAGCAACTCGCAAGATTTCTGTTGGCGCACATGATGTTATTTCTTATCGTTTAATTAAATAATCTGTATAATAATGAAAAAGTTATTGCAGTTTTTGCTTCTATTGTTGATGGCATTGCCAATAGAAGCTCAAATTAGGGGGAATGATATAGTTGTAAGTGTTACCCCCGACCATAAGGACTGGAACTACAAATTGAATGAAACTGCTAATTTTGAAGTTAACGTTAGAAAATCGGGAACCTTACTTGACAATGTTCAGATTGATTATGAGGCGGGACCTGTTATGTATCCAGATGTTAAGCGCTCAATTACTTTAAAAGATGGTACTCTTCATCTGAAAGGAACTCTCAATAGACAAGGTTTTTACCGTGTAAAGGTTGTTGCACATGTTAATGGGAAGGATTATGAAGGCCTTTGCACTGCCGGTTTTGCTCCCGAAAAAATACAACCATATGCGAAATGTCCCGATGATTTCGATGACTTTTGGAAGAAAGCATTGGAAGAAGCCCGGCGGAATGAGCTTAATCCAACGATGAAACTTCTTCCTGACAGGTGTACTAAAGATGACAATGTGTATGAAGTGAGCTTTGTCAACAATCGGCCTAATAGTAGAATTTATGGTATTTTGTCTGTTCCTAAGGCGCAGGGCCACTATCCTGCACTACTTCGTGTTCCAGGAGCTGGCGTACGTCCCTACCCAGGAGATACCTATACGGCAAGTGGAAAATGTATTGTTCTGGAAATAGGAATACATGGTATACCAGTTACACTCGACCAGACAGTTTATGATCGTTTGTTGGATGGGGCGCTTAATGGCTATTGGGATACCAATTTGGAAGACCCCAACAAAAATTATTATAAGCGTGTGATAACAGGAGCGGTTCGCTCAGTTGACTTTATTGCATCTTTACCAGAGTGGGATGGCAAGACTTTGGGCGTGACGGGGGCTTCTCAAGGAGGCTTCCTGTCGATTGCAACGGCTGCATTGGATAGTAGAGTGACTTTCTTTGCCGCTATTCATGACGCAATGTGCGACTATGAAGCCGAAACAAAAGGCATTGCAGGCGGTTGGCCCCATTATTTTTATAATCAAAAAGCAGATGTAAAGAGAATTGAAGGAAGCCGTTATTATGATGGCGTTAACTTTGCCAAGCGGTTACGCCCTTCGCAAGTGTGCTGGTTTAGCTTTGGCTATAATGATGAAGTGGTGCCCCCAACATCGTCTTACGGCCTTTATAACATCGTAAAAGCGAAGAAATCACTTACCGTTTATCCAATGACTGGCCATTATTGGTATCAAGAGCAATGGGATGAATGGCAGAATTTCTTGATTCATCAGTTAGGTTATTAATATTTGATTTTTTGATAAAATACAATGAAAAAAATACTTTTCTTTTCCATAGCTTTACTTGTATTGTCTGCTTGTGCAACTCAAACATTGTCTACATCATCACAAACAATGAAAAAGAAAAAAGTAACTACAGCGGAATTGTTAACCATACGGTTGGCAAGCATCCAAAAGAAAGGCTATATGGCAGGACATCAAGATGATCCATTTTATGGGATTAACTGGTCATATGAGCCGAATCGTAGCGACATACTGGAAACGACAGGTGATTATCCGGCTGTTATGGGCTTTGACTTAGGAGGTATAGAAAAGGCTGATAGCAAAAACTTGGACAGTGTTCCCTTTAATCTTATACACGATGAAGCGATACGCCACGCAGAACGAGGCGGTATTGTTACTTTTAGTTGGCATCCGCGCAATCCTCTTACCGGCGGAACGGCATGGGATGTAAGTTCTGATCAGGTGGTAAAAAGTGTCTTGCCTGAGGGAAAGGAATACCAAAAATTCCAATTGTGGATGCAGCGAGTAGGTGATTTTCTTTGTACATTAAAAGACAGCAAAGGCAATCCTATTCCAATTATTTTTCGTCCTTGGCATGAAAACAATGGTTCTTGGTTTTGGTGGGGACAGAAATTGTGTACGAATGAAGAATATAAAGCATTGTGGAATATGCTACAAGACTACCTGCGTGGTCGTGGTTTAGACAATTTGCTTTGGAGCTATTCTCCCAACTTGGATGGAAATTGGTCGGAGGAACGCTTCTTGGAACGTTATCCTGGTAATGACCGTGTTACTTTGTTAGGTGAAGATGCTTATCAATGGGGCAAGGAAACTGATTTTATAACGCAAATTTCTGCTGACTTGGACTTTATTAGTAAGTTCGCAGAAAAGAACAATCGACTTTTTGCACTTACAGAATGTGGCTTAAAGAATATGCCGGATGCAACATGGTGGACAAGAGTTTTAAAACCGGTAATGGACCGATACAACATTTGCTACTTCCTTTTATGGCGTAACGACAAAAATGAATACTTTGCTCCTTCGCCAGATTTACCTTGTGCAGCAGATTTTAAAGCTCTATATTCGGCAAAGAATGTTCTTTTCCTTAAAGATATAAACAATATAAAATAAACGAATATGACAGATTTTAGAAAAAAGGTAGAAGCCCTTAAAGCTCATCATGAAGAGCTTCTAACTCGTAAGAATGTGGCAGAAGAATGGGGTAATGGTATTTACACTCGTTATAAATACCCCATTTTAACGGCAGAACACACACCTCTCGAATGGCGATATGATTTCAACGAGAAAGACAATCCTTATTTGGAACAGCGCATAATGATGAATGCAACTCTTAATTCGGGGGCAATAAAATGGAATGGAAAGTATTTACTTGTAGTGCGTGTAGAGGGTGCTGACCGTAAAAGCTTCTTTGCTGTGGCAGAGTCTCCCAATGGTATTGATAATTTCCGCTTTTGGGAAGAACCGATAACCATGCCTGATGATGTTGTGCCTGCTACCAATATCTATGATATGCGACTCACCGCACACGAGGATGGTTGGATATATGGAGTGTTTTGTGCTGAGCGTCATGACGACTCGCAACCAAATGATTTGTCGGCCGCAACTGCTACGGCAGCCATAGCCCGTACACACGACCTTGTTCATTGGGATCGCTTACCCGACCTCAAGACCAAGTCGCAGCAACGTAATGTTGTTTTGCATCCTGAATTTGTAGATGGGAAATATGCATTCTATACTCGTCCTCAGGATGGCTTTATAGATGCCGGCTCAGGTGGTGGCATTGGTTGGGCTCTTGTTGATGACATTACCCATGCCGAAATCAAGGAAGAAAAGATTATCAACTCTCGTCATTATCACACCATTATGGAAGTAAAAAATGGTGAAGGACCTCATCCCATCAAGACTCCTAAGGGTTGGTTACATTTGGCACATGGCGTAAGAGGTTGTGCTTCGGGATTGCGTTATGTACTTTATATGTATATGACTGCACTTGATGACCCAACTCGTGTCATCGCTCAACCTGGCGGTTATTTCCTTGTTCCTCAAGGAGAAGAATATATTGGCGATGTAATGAATGTCACTTTTGCTAATGGATGGATAGCAGATGAAGATGGTAAGGTATTCATTTATTATGCATCATCGGACACCCGTATGCATGTTGCCACTTCTACTATCGATAAGTTGGTAGATTATTGTATGAATACTCCAGAGGATGGATTTACCACATCAGCTTCTGTAGAAACAATAAAAAAGCTAATTGCAAAAAACAGAGCTAATAAATAATTATTAAACACTATTAGTAGGGACGTGTGGTTATAAGCATTGTCCCTACTTTACCTATTATATTTTATAATCAAAGAATAACTAAGAACCATGGCAAGTATAAAAGAAAAAATAGCATACGCAATGGGTGATGCTGCTGCGGGTGGTATTGTATGGAAAGTAATGTCGATAGCATTCCCTTTGTTCTTTACGAATGTTTTTGGACTTACCTTTGCTGATGCTGCAATATTAATGTTGGTAGCGCGTATGTTTGATGTCGTAACTGACCCATTAATGGGAACTTTGGCAGATAGAACCCAATCCCGTTGGGGCACTTACCGTCCGTGGCTTATCTACGGAGCAATTCCTTTTGGTCTTGTTTTTGCTTTATTGTTGTATACTCCAGATTTTGGCCCTGTCGCAAAACGTATTTGGGCATATACTCTATATTTGCTGATGATGGCCATTTATACAATGGTGAATGTTCCTTATGGCTCTTTGCTGGGCGTAATGACTGATAATGACGATGAAAAGAACCAATTTTCCTCCTTCCGTATGGTGGGCGCTTATGCCATGGGATTTGCTACGCTTTTGTCGTTTCCTTATCTACAAAAAATGGTAGGTGGCACGGAAGCTCATCAATATGCAGTTATTGGAGCCGTTTTAGGCGCTGTCGCAGCAGCGATGACCCTTGTTTGTGGTCTATTGACAAAGGAACGCCTTAAACCAAAACGTGCAGAAAAATTCTCTTTTCACCAATTCGTTGACTTGGTACATAATGGGCCGTGGCTCTATATGACGGCAATAGCCATCTGTACCAATTTCTTTAACGGCTTCCGTTATGCAGTAGCTGGTTATATGTTTGAATACTGCTTAAAAGGCAATGTGACCATTAGTGGATTAATAATCAACTATACCGTGTTTATGGCCTTTGGAGAAGTGACCTGTATGATCTTTGGTGGTTTGTCTCCGTTGGTTACTCGTTTAGCAGGTTCCAAGCGTATGGCTTTCTTTTGGTCATCAACATTGTGTATGGTATTGTCGGTTGCCTTCTTCTTTATTCCTATGAGCCCATCTTATATTTGGGTGATGGTCTTATTAGTTGTTCTAACATCTATGGGTATTGGAGTCTATTCTCCTTTACTTTGGTCAATGTATGCTGATGTTGCAGATTATCATACCAAGAAGTTTGAATCTTCAGCTACAGGCCTTATTTTCAGCTCTGGCACAATGTCTCAGAAGTTCGGAACTGCCATATCGGGATCGCTGATAGCTTTGTTCTTAGGCTGGGCAGGTGCTCATATGGTAACCGATTCTTTTGGCAATACTTCTATTGATCCTGCTTCCATTACCAGTTCGGTTCTTACTATGGTGTGGTCGTTGTTCTCATTAATACCAGCAGGTATTGCTTTGTTACTAATGATATTGTCTTATTTGTTCCCAATAAAGAAATAAGTGATGAGTAAAATAGAAATAATGAAGCAGGAAATGCAAGATGTGCTACAAAACAATATCTTGCGTTTTTGGCTCGATAAAATGGTAGACACCGAACATGGAGGCTTTTATGGTCGAATTGATGGGCATGGGGTTTTGCATCCAGATGCCGAAAAAGGTGCTATTTTGAATGCTCGCATTTTGTGGGCATTCTCTGCAGCCTATCGTGTTTTACGCCTAAAGCCTTATTTGGAGGCCGCAACAAGGGCTAAACAATATATTTTAGACCATTTCATCGATAAAGAATATGGTGGTGCTTATTGGAGTGTCGACAGCTTAGGACAACCTGTAGACACTAAAAAGCAATTCTATGCAATTGGTTTTATGATATATGGCTTATCTGAGTATGCCCGTGCTACGGGTGATCAAGAAGCTCTTGATGAAGCTATTAAATTGTACGAATGTATAGAAAAGCACGCATTAGACCCCATAAATAATGGTTATATTGAGGCTATGACACGCGATTGGCAACCTATTGCCGATATGCGCTTGTCGGATTTGGATGCTAACTATCCTAAATCTCAAAACACCCACTTGCATATTATAGAACCATATGCCAATCTTTATCGCATTTGGAAGTCTCCTCAATTGGCTGCTTCGTTGCGTAACCTTATTGATATCTTTACTGATAAGATATTGAATCCTGAAACCCATCATCTCGATTTGTTCTTTGATATGGACTGGAAACGTGGAGCTGGTGCGTTGGAGAGTTATGGACACGATATAGAATGTTCATGGTTGATACATGAAGCGGCTCTTGTGTTAGGTGGCAAAGATGTCTTGAAAAAAGTAGAACCCATTGTTCAAATGGTAGCAAAGGCTTCCGAGAAGGGTCTAAGACCCGATGGCTCAATGGTTCATGAAGCAAATTTGGATACAGGATATATTGATACAGACCTTCATTGGTGGGTACAAGCGGAAACAGTTGTCGGTTTTGCCAATATTTATCAGTATTTTTCCGATGATTCCGCTTTGGATAAAGCTTCTCTTTGTTGGGAATATATCAAAAAGAATCTTATTGACTATAAGAATGGTGAGTGGTATTGGAGCCGTCATAAGGATGGAACTGTCAACTTAGTTGATGACAAGGCGGGATTTTGGAAGTGTCCTTATCATAATAGTCGTATGTGTTTAGAGCTGATGGAAAGAAAATTCTGAAAATTGAATACTTCAAGTAATCCCGATAAAAAGCTTACCACTATGGCTCAAACAGATATATTGCATGAGATTAGTCCTTTAATGGAGAAGGACGCTCTCTATATTGCCGACCGCCACAAGAAAGAGTTTACTTATCCCATACACAACCATGAGGTTTATGAACTCAACTTTGTGGAAAACGCTGCAGGTGTACGTCGTACCGTAGGAGACAGTAGTGAGATAATTGGCGATTATGATTTGGTGCTGATAACAAGCCCTAATCTTGAACACGTGTGGGAACAATACCATTGCAAAAGCAATGATATACGTGAGATAACGGTTCAATTTAAGTTCGGATTGGAACAGGATGATTTCCTCAGCAAGAATCCTTTTGCCGCTATTGGTAGGATGTTGCGAGAGGCACAAAAGGGACTTGCCTTTCCGCAAAAGACTGTTATCCGTATCTACACCCTTTTGGATTCCCTCTCTCGACAAAAGAATGGTTTTGAAGCTGTTATTTTGTTCTTGCGAATTCTCAACGAGTTGGCTCAAAGTGATGGCGCCTATACATTGTCTACCAAATCGAATGCCAAGGCTGAAGTCAGCGATGATAGTCGCCGAATCATTACGGTAAAAAACTATATCAACTCAAATTTTATGTATGAGCTTAAGCTTCAAACGCTCGCTGATATGGCCAATATGAGCCAAAGTGCTTTCAGCCGTTTCTTTAAACTGCATACAGGACGCACGTTGTCCGATTATATTATAGATATACGTTTGGCCAACGCCACCCGTATGCTTATAGACACAACGGAGAGTATCGCTAATATTAGTTTCAATTGTGGCTATAACAATTTGAGTAACTTCAATCGCATATTCCGTAGAAAGTTAGGATGTTCGCCAACAGAGTTCCGGGAGAACTATAGAAAAATTAAAGTTATCATTTAAAAAACATAGGTAAACAATGTCGTTTTATAAGTTTAAACCAATCTTAAAGCAAACCATTTGGGGAGGCGAACGCATCATTCCGTTCAAACATCTAAGTGAGAACTTGCCACAAGTGGGTGAAAGTTGGGAAGTGTCAGGTGTTCCAGGACATGTTTCAGTTGTTGCAGAAGGTCCTGAAGAAGGAAAGGATCTCAATGCGTTAGTCGCAGAGCATAAGGACCGTTTGTTGGGTAAAGCCAATTATGAACGCTTTGGCAACGAGTTCCCTTTACTCATTAAGTTTATAGATGCTTGTAGAGATTTGTCCATTCAAGTGCATCCCTCCAATGAAATCGCAAAAAAGCAAGGAAAACCTCGTGGTAAAACGGAGATGTGGTATGCGCTTCCTTGTGCTCAAGGAGCAAAACTTTATAATGGACTAAAATCCCCAATAACCCCTGAGCAGTACAAAGTGATGGTGGAAAACGATACTATCACCGATGCGTTGTCCCAGTATGAAGTGAAAGAGGGTGATTGCTTTTTTATACCAGCTGGGCGTATTCACGCTATTGGTACTGGGTGTTTTGTTACAGAAATTCAGCAAACAAGTGACGTAACCTATCGCATTTATGATTTTAAGCGGAAGGATAAAAATGGCAATTATCGTGAACTTCACACGAAAGAAGCTGCTGAGTGTATAGACTATCATGTTGAAAAAGACTATCGTACCCATTATGAGTGGAAAGAAAATCATCGTATGCAAGTGGTGAAATGCCCTTATTTTACTACTTCTGTTTATGATTTAACCACGAGTAAGACCATAGATTATTCAGCGTTGGATAGCTTTATCATTATGATTGGGCTTAAAGGTGAGTCTAAGTTATCTGTTGATGGTGAGGAAACGCTTTTCCGGGCCGGTGATACCGTTTTGCTTCCTGCAACAACCCAAAAAGTTGTTGTAGAAGGAACAATGCGTTTCATAGAGACTTATGTGTAATTCTAACGTTGACAAAATGATATTTGCGGG
>OIYF01000129.1_pt1 | contig 36635 bp, 28 predicted proteins | sample 1587971 | NCBI WGS metagenome assembly OIYF01 (sample SAMN03283248) | human gut metagenome | biome: human-associated habitat; material: feces | host: Homo sapiens | place: Peru | collected 2012 | reverse complement strand
ATATACCTTAACACCAAAAAGGTCCTTTCCGTCAAGGTCTTCGGCATCGCTAAAGAATCCACATAGGTGGAAACGGCGTGGGTCTTCGGTGGTAATGGCACGGGCAATGCTTGTTCCTCCATTCTTGACTCCATAGATGAAGGCGGCTTTTCCCGACTGGTCTATGCGATAATATTCAAAGAGATATTTCACGACAACGCGTGCTGTCCACATGATGAATGTGGCTAAAAGGAATGTCGCAGCCAGTTCGCGCATACGGATGGGAACAAACCATTGGTCAAAATTGAGGAATTGGCGTAGAGCAGCGATGATGGAAACAGCTATAAAGTTGGCAACCGCCACCTTATATATATCGCGATAGGAGGTGTAACGCATCACACCGTCGTAAGTGTGCATGATGCGGAAACCTATAATATAGAAGATTAAGTAGAAAAGGAGTGTTCCTACCAATGGGGTGAATATGTCTGACGTCTTTGTTGCGCCATGGTCGAGCGTGTAGAAAATAAGTCCAGACGCCAGTACCACTAAGCAGTCAAAAGAAAATACACACCAGTAAGGAAGTGCATCTTTTGAAAAATACCAATGTAGAAGTTTATGTAATATCTTTCGTCTCATTGTTGTTATGATGTCAAATTATTTTTTTGAAGGTCAAAAAGATAATTTTGAAATACTCACCGATGCTATGGTTGGCAATATATTTCATGTTTAGCCGAATCTTGTCTGGCATAATTTGTTCAATATATGTCTTGTCAGGATTGGCTGATTGACCTAAAATAACATTTTCGTCCGCATATTCTATCGATGCATAGTCGGTGATTCCGGGGCGAACGCTTAGCACTTTGCGCTGCTCTGAGGTGTACATATCTACATATTTGCGAACTTCCGGACGTGGACCTACCAGGCTCATGTCTCCTCGAAGCACGTTGAACAGTTGTGGAAGTTCGTCCAATTTATATTTGCGGATGAAGTATCCGGTATGCGTGATGCGACTATCATGCCCTCCGACGGTGATGAGGCCTTTCTTGTCGGCTCCTTTTCGCATGGAGCGAAACTTGTAGAGCCAAAAATCTTTACCATTTTTGCCAACACGTTTTTGCCGGTAAAAGCCACCACCGGGGCTTTCGATACATACCAACAGGTAGAGCACTGCCAATAATGGCGAGAGAACTATAAGCCCAATGCCAGCAAATAATATGTCGAAGAGTCGTGTCAAAATGCTATATCTATGAAATTTTTAAGCAGAAAGTCCACTTGCTCGTCAGTGAGTTTGGTGTGGAGTGGGAGAGTAATCTCATTGTGGAACTGATTGAAAGCGTTGGGATAGTTCTTTATATCAAAGCCCAGTGCTTTGTAGGCAGTCATCATGGGGAGTGGCTTATAGTGGACATTGCAGGCAATTTCACGCCTTGCCATTTCTGTTATTACATGATTTCTGAACTCAGAATCTTTTCCCAAGAGTCGAACAAGGTAGAGATGGCCAGACGACTTGTGCTTCTCGTTGAAGTGGTCGAGAAGTTGAACGTCATAAGTTGCAAGTGCCTTGTTGTATCGTTCAATGAGCGTATGTCTCCGTTCAAGCAATGATGGATAGCGTTTCATCTGCACAAGGCCTATAGCCGCCATGATATCTGTCATGTTAAACTTGTAGGCAGTGGAGACGATATCATATTCCCAAGCTCCCAGCTTCGTCTTAGCCAGGGCGTCTTTGCTTTGCCCGTGGAGAGCAAGAAGTTGGAACTGATGGTAAAGATCTTCATTGTCGATGCCTGAAATGTCTCTCCAGGTCAAAGCACCACCCTCTGCTGTGGTGAAGTTTTTCACTGCATGGAAACTGAAAGATGTGAAATCGGCAACACTGCCAATTCGCTTTCCTTGCCATTCCGCCCCAAAGGCATGGGCTGCATCTGCGGTAATGGCGATACGTCCTATAGCTTCCTGAAGTTTGTTGGCTGGATGAAAAAGGGATTTCTTGGCCTCTACTATTTCAAAAATGCGTTGGTAGTCGCATGGTATACCGCCCAAGTCAACAGGTATGATGGCTTTGGTGCGTTCGGTGATAGCATCAGCCAGTTGGGCATAATCCATTTTATAACCGTCTTGTTGGGTATCTACGAGTACCAATTTGGCTCCTACATGGCATACAACGCTTGCTGAAGCAGTATAGGTATAGGCCGATGTTATGACTTCATCACCTGGCCCAATACCCAAAATGCGTAGGATTGATTCAAGACAAGCGGTGGCCGAGTTTAGGCAAACGGCACGTTTCGTTTGGCAAAACGTTGCTATTTGACGTTCAAGTTCTTTTGTGCGAGGGCCTGTAGTTATCCAGCCTGAAAGCAGTGCATCGCGAACTTCGTTGGCTTCGGCCTCGGTTATGTCGGGTGGAGAAAAAGGAATTTTCATATCTTAATGATTTGATTTTACATGAAACGATTGGTGGGTAACTACTTTATAGATGCCTATTAGATAGCCCCAACCATAACTTAAATGAATGTTCAGAAAGGTGTAAGGTAGCAACAGTGCCAATAAAGGCTTGCGTTTGGCTTCCGAACATGTTGCTCCAATATACAGTCCTGCTGCAAAATAGCCTAAGAGCACTCCTGTATAAAGCCATCTTATCCATTCGCAAGCAACGGAGAGCAACCCGCCAATGATGATGCCGAGAACAAAAAGAACGGGAAAGAATTGACGGATGGTGGCAGGACTGCCCAGTTTCTTGTTTACTAACGGTTTGAAAAGGCCATACTGGAAATACATTTTTCGCATTTTTGCAAAACTGGATCGTGCAGTGTAGTGTATGGCTAATTGGGGAATTAAGTAGATTCTTCCGCCGGCTTTGATAAGGCGTGCATTGAATTCATCGTCTTGATTGCGTGTAAGATCTGTGTCAAACAAACCGATGCGCTTAAAAACGTCCCGTTTGTAACAACCAAAGGGGACGGTATCAACCTGCTCTATTGCTTTTGCTCCAATTTTATGCTTTGATCCACCCACACCAAAGGGGTGGCTGGAAGCAATGGCAATGGCATGACAAGTAGCCGTGTCTTTTGCCGGTTCTGTTATCCATACGCCTCCGACGTTGTCTGCCTCCAATGCGAACAATTCTTCAACAAGGGTGGAAACATAGTTCTTGGGGTAGGTGCAATGGGCATCTATGCGGATGACTACATCACTGTCCGATTGTATTATTCCTTTGTTAAGTGCATAGGGAACGGTTCGCTCTGGGTTGTCAATGAGACGTATTGAAGGATATTTTTGGGTATAGTGGTCTATGATGACACGTGTGTCATCGGTGCTCATACCGTCAATGAGCAAGAGTTCCATACTCTTTTGAGGATAGTCTTGTTCCAAAATGGAATCAATACACTGTGCAATGTATTTTTCCTCATTATAAATTGGGCATATAATAGTAACGCGTTTTGCCATCTTATTATATATAACTACCATATATGGTCTTTATTGCATCAAGAGTTCGATTTTTTGCATTGTTGTTTTTTCATTTTAATTGACAATATGAAACTTGCAGTTTTTTTTGTGTATATTGGTTGAAAAGAGTATATTTGCAACCCATTAGTGAAAAAAGTGAAATAAGAGAGTAAGATTATGAACAAAATAGAGGCATTTGTTTACGGGTTGGTAAAGAACAATTATATCGTAAAAAATGCGTTGCGTAACATTTATCAAGGTTTTTACGATTTGTTGCCAAACTACGAGTCATGGTTTCTTCATCAGCCCGTTGTCAAGCCAGGATGTTTTTTTGGCTTTCACGATGTTACTCCTTTCAGCCTTGACAATCAGCGTTTGCTTGCTAATAGGCTAACGATTCCGTTGCGTATGCCAACTGCCGATGATGTGCTTGAGGTGGGATTTTTCTCTGGGAAAGATTATGAAGAATGGCATAAAGTAGCGGAAACAAGGGCATGGAACTATCACAAAGGTTGTCGTCTGCAATGGCGGAACAGTAAGGAAGTGATTTTCAATATAGCTGAAGGTGCGAAGGTGAAGTCTGCCATCGTCAATGTTGATAATGGAAACGCTCTTTATTTGGACTGGCCTATTGACACCATTAGTCCTGACGGGGCTTTGGCAACCTCCTTCAGTTATGAGCGTTTGCAAACAATGATGCCCGGATATGGTTATGTTTATTCGGATGATGATGCTTATTTAGATCAAGATGTCACTGAAAAGACAGGCTTGTTTCTGATAGATGTTGCTTCCAACCAACGCAAGTTGTTGTTGTCATTGCAGTCAATAGCTGAATTTGAGCACGAAGCAACCATGGAAGATGCTTTTCATTTTGTCACCCATACAGAGTTCTCACCCGACAGTCGCTATGTGTCGTTCTTGCATAGATGGTATAGGGGAACCTTCCAGAAAACGCGGCTGATGGTCTATGACCTTCAAACCAAGTCGTTATGGGCGTCACCAACTTCGGGAATGGTGTCCCATTATGTATGGAACAACCTGAACGGAATAGTTGCTTATTGCAGAATAGCTGACATAGACTCGCATGTTTACTTCACGGACAACACGATGAGGCATTTCAAACGATGCGGTTATCCCCAGTTGAACTCAGACGGTCATCATAGTTTTGTCAACGATAGAGAGTTTGTTGTTGATACTTATCCCGACAAACGGCGTCATGCAAAGATTTACAGAGTGAATATAGATACGGATAAAGTGGAGTTGGTGGCCGATTGCCGCAGTTACAAGAAGTTTGCTTCTCCCACCCTTTATAAGCATTGGGCTTGCGATTTACACCCTCGTTGCAGTAGGGATGGTAGCTTATTGTCTTTCGATTCTGTTTTTGTTGGAGAGCGCAGCCTTTGTGTGATGAAACTGTAAGGTGTTATTTGGTGAAATAGTAGGTGGCAAGAATGTAGTCAATAGCCTCAATATTGCACTTGTTGTAAAACTTCTTTTTCATTTTGGAAGTGGAAGTATGCTCGCTATCAACGACCCGTATCTTTGGTGAATACACCACATTCAGGTGATGGCTGCGACATTCTTCTGCTAGATAGAGTTCCTCGCCAAACAGAAAAACAGGATAATTGACTATACCGCAACGGTTGAAATATTCTTTGGTGAGGATAATGAGAGACCCATGCCCTGCATAGATAACACTTCCGTCTTTGTGTGATTGAAGTTTTTTACGCTTGTACATAGTGGCAGTATATAGTGCATTCAGTAAGGGATATTTGTAGAATAGACGTAACACTTTTAGCTTTTTCTCTGCATATCTCTCCATTATCTTAGGATTGCGGTCACGGTGTTCAGCTATTGAATAGATTTGCGGAGCAATCCATCCTGTGTTTTTGTCAACGTTAGTAGCCAAAAGTTGAATGAAGAAGTCGTTATCTATTTCCAAGTCAACGTTGCTGATGATGGTATAGTCGTAAATGTTCTTAACGTCAATATCCTGCATCATGCGTCCTATTGCCCCGAAATAGCCAAGGTTGCTATTGTATTCAAACGCTTTGGCATGGCAATTTTTCATGTCGGTTTTTATGCTTTGAATGTTCTTGTCGCTATTGTCGGCAATGTAAATGTCTATTTGTGCTTTTCCGGAAACGGTTGTTGCCCCATGGTCTATCGCTCCGAGAAAGCGTGATAACTTGTCGTATGAATTGTAGTTTACACAAAATAGAGCTATCGAAATCATAATCTAATCCTTTTGTTTATTCTAATTTACCCATTTTCCCCCGAACAAAATCGACTAAACCGCGTAGCATATATCCCAGTTTCTGTAGTCTATGGTGTTCGTATGTCATGACAATGAAGACCCGCTTTCCCACTTCTGTTGTCCAATGAAGTCTTTGGTGGTGCTTCTTCCCAAGGTAAAGATAGTTTCTAATGATATAGTAAAGGCGTTTCCCTCCATGGTTCATTATCGAAAAAGTTTTCCCGAACAAGCTTTTGGACCGGCCTTTTCCCACTTCTTGCAGCAAGTATACATTGTTGGATCGCAGGATGCCATATCCGGCTTTGCGCATACGTATGCAGAAATCAAAGTCAACTCCATCTATAAAAAGTTTTTCGTCAAAACCTCCAATTTCCTTCCATGCTGTAAGGTTTACCAAGTTCCCAGAGGTAATGCATTGGTCTATTTTCTCCCATCCGTGGTCGGTTGTAGCATATTGCCTTCCCATATTTCGGTCTTCTATGCGTGGACAAATGATTCCTACCCCCACGTCTGCCGTGTGTTTGGCATATTCTTGCAAAATGTTGGGCTGAAGCACGGAGTCTTGGTCTAACGTCATCACCCAGTCAAACCCGCTTTGTTGTGCTTGTTGGCAAATGACATTGAGGGCATAAGCTATTCCGTAGTTCTGGTCGTTTCCAATCAAGGTGACGATGGGGAATGTGTTTAGCAGTTCTTTCAACTCGTTGATATTCTCCGATGCATTGTCAACGATGAAAATCTTTCCCAACAATTCATTTTTAACAAGGCTCTCAATGTTCTCTTTTAAGCGTTGTAGGTCGGGATTGAATGTGACTATGCCCGCAGCAAAAGTTATAGTTTTACCCTTTTCCATAGAAATGCAGCGTAAATAAGAAACAACACACTTGCTCCTCCCAACTGGAAGAGCACATTGGCAAAGACCATTTTTGAGAGAATGCAAAATCCTATATAGGGAAGTGCAATGAGTATGCCTTTCCTGAAATACCCCCATGGAAAGGTAAATCCCAAGACACGTTTCACCTCGAAGGAAGCACAGACGAGTACTGTAAGTTCGGCAGAAACCCACACTATAGCCGAGCCGATAGCATGAAATCTGGGTACAAGTATAGCACTTAGTATAGCCCATACCGCCACGCCGGCCACTCCGCTATATACCACCCACTTGTCGCGTTTAAGCGGAATCAGCAGTTGTAAGATGAAAATCTGTTCTGTTCCAATAACGAGCACCTGTATCATTACAATTCTCATTGGGGTAATGGCCTGTTCAAACCCTTTACCTGCGAAGAGGAGAATGATGTCTGGAGTGAACAACTCCATGAATATTATGACAGGAAATGCAATGAAGAAGAGTAGCTGGAAGGCCATTTTGGTCATTCGTTCTATCTCAGCTGTCTTTCCTTCCTTTATCAATACGCTCATGCGAGGAATGATAGCACTGATGAGTGACGAGATTAAAGCGATTATCACTTGGTACATTCGGGTGGCAGTAGCGTAGTATCCAGCATCTTGATCGCTGCAAGTGAAACTCAAGACAGGCATCGAAAGTTTGGTGTAAACCGCAGAAAGCATGGCAAAAAGACCAAGGACAATAAACGGTTTGACATATCTCTTCAGGTTGCAGTTTCGCCACTGCAACGATACAATGCTTTTTTTGTGCGTCCAATTGCAAATGGCATTCAACACAACAACCCCTACAAATAGGGCGTAATAGATGATGTAATCGTGTTGTTGTCTTACAAAAATATAGACAGAAACAATGAACAACACTCTTACAACGATGGAGCGAAGCGTTATGTACTTGAAATTTTCCAGACCGCGGTACAACCATTCAATCCAGAAAAGGTTGGCAAGAAGCTTTATTCCTCCTATTGCCAACAGGTCTATACGGCCATGCATGGCAGGAAGCAAAATGGTCGCAAGAACGAGCAGCAGGAAAACGATACCCGTAGAAATGGCATTTAATGCAAAAAGATCGTTGAAAGTGGCTTGTAAGGCCTTTGGGTCGCTTTTGCTTTTCGCCACTTCCCGAATGCCCAAAGTGGACATTCCCATCATGGAAAACAAGATAGAATAGTCTATGATGTTGTCAACGGTATCTATAGCTCCTATACTTTCTGCACCCAAAACCCGGCTGATATACGGGAAAACCAATAATGGAACAAGATAAGTACTGAAAGTCAAGAGTGCACTATAATAGAGATTGCTTTTTATGCTCATGACTCTACCTCCTGCTTTTTGTGGTGTAGACGGGTTATTCCCAAAAGAACGAGTGTTATCAATGGTATCTCTATGATAGACAGATGGAACAGATAAAATTCAAACCACCCCATAGCCATCAATCCACAGAAGTAGGAAAGGATGACATAAATAAAGATATTGCCCGTGTGCATAGCCGAAAGCTTCAAGGCATACATCAGACTACTGGCTATGAGCGTGTAGATAACAAATTCCCAAACATTGCTGTATACGTGCAGTGTACCAAAGAATGTTCGCACATTGGTAAGGTCTATTCCTGTGTGATGGTAGTAGGGATTTACCGGTGAAAGGATGTTGGGATCGCCAGTGAGCGTTTTATAGATGTTGACAAACGGCGAAACTATAATTTCGAAGTCGCCCCTGTCCGGCATTCCAATCTGCATATCATAGCTATAGCCAAGTGTACCACTGGTAAAATAGTGGAAGAAGTGGCCTGTTACAAATTCAAACAACTCCATATTTGCCTCTCCACTCTCGTTGCCGATAAGGGGTAGAACCATGTAAGTGATGATAAATATGGCAAAACCGCCTAAAAAAACTTTTGCAAGAAGGCTGAGAGATAGGTGCATCTTGTGTGCATAAAGACGCATACACATTCCGGACACGATGGCAATGATTACCGCTCCCTTCACCATATATAGAAACTGGACACTCAAGAGCAAGGCCGTAATAATCCATAACCACCACTTTTTTTTCGTGATATAATAGGTGGCTATAATCACCAAGGGCATTACCACTTCCCGTAAGTGTGCCCAAATGCCATGACCGCTGAACTCTTCAGCAAAGTCGTCCGTACCAAACAACTCTGTGGTACTGCTTAAAACAGACATGAAACGGTAGAAGAAAGCGATTGAAATGATGATGGAAAGAACTCCCAAACTCCATGGATAGCTGCCTTCTTCAATCTTTGCTTCAAATAATGTAGGCGATTTTTTAACAAGCATTCCCATCAGGTAGCTGGGAATGGCAAAGAGTATAAGTCCTACATTCCAGACAAAGATGCTTGGATAGTAGAAGTCTACAAACCCAAAACGGCCAGCTACAGCTATGGTGATGAGCAATACCACAGTGTAAGGAAGCATCAGACAACACAAAGGTGTGTAGATGGTTTTCCAAGAAAGGTATTCCAAATAGGTGAGTACGAATACCTCAAGCAGCAATGTGGCAAGCAATAAGCACCCCAACATGAATATTCTGTATAAGAGTTATTTGCTTTTGCAAATTTGTTTGACTATGATTCCAGCCACAATAGCAAAGAATGCAAACAGACCACTGATGACGATAGTAATCAAACGCTTGGGGCCATCGGGCTTGATGGGGGCACTTGCTCCCTTCAACTTAGTGAAGACAGGAGTCTTTTCCAACAGTTTTGCCACAGCAGCCTGATATTGTGCATAGGCTTGAGTGTACTGGTTGTACTTCAATTGCATATCGTTTTCCATGTCTTCAAGCTTCGATTTGACGCTTTCGAGCACTACATCCGTGTTTGCATCCGAATATTCACCATACTCTCTACGCACTTTCTCGTAGGAAGTCTTAGCATCTTTCATCAACTTTTTATAGTAGTCTACGTCCTTTTGGGCCTTGCTGGTTCTGTATTTGACGATGAAACTCTGAAGACGTGTTGTCACAGAGTCTGCCAAAGTCTTGCAGATGAGAGGATCTTGTGCCGTTGCCGAGATGGTAATCACTCCTGTCTTTTTGTCTACGCGTATGTTGATGTCTTTACGAATCTTGCGTACTACCTCGTCGTCTTTCTTGTCAAGAACGTATGGATCGCCCTTTTCTTGAGAAATGGAATTGGGCTTTGGCTTAGGCATGAGCTTTTTGATAAATCCGCCTACCGACTGTTCAACCCACGATTTCTTTTGGTATTTGGTAAGATAGGTGTAATAGTCGGTATGAATACTGTCGTTGCTGGTGCTGAGATTTATTCTGAACATGTCAACAACAAAGCGGTTGTCATCCATTAAGTCAGGGTAGAGTTCGGGGTTGATAGCGTCTGTTGTTTTGATGTTTGACATGTTTAGGCCAAATGACGAGGCAATCGAAGACAACCCGTTTCCCACATTTGGATCTTCAACCTCGGGTGCCAACGACGCTTCTGTGGTGTAATAGCGCGGCACACTATATATATATACTGCGGCAAGGGTAAGCACAATGGGTATGACAATCAGGAAAACATATTTGTATCTCTTGATTTCTCTTACGACAACGCGTATATCCAAGGCGTCATTCTTGTCTTTTTCTGTTGCTGACACCTTAGACGCCTCGTCTGTGTCAGGACCTTTTGGCTGTTTTTCTTCTTTACGTTCATCGTCAGTTGAGGCGACATTGTCATCCGAAGTGGTGTCGTCCTCCTCTTTTACCTCTGTGCTGTCAGATGATGTTATCTTGTTTTTCCAAAAAAGAAATTTTTCCCAAAACTTCTGCATAATCTGCTAACTAAGATTAATTAATGATATTGGCAAGTGTTGCAATCATTGTTGCTATGCTGGCCACGCTGGTTCCTATTGTCATTGTTTCGGCTATGCTAAGCTTGCTTTGCGCTTTTGTCGGAACAAAGATTTCACATCCGGGCTTGATTTTCGCATTGTGTCCCACTTTGGCAATCATCCCGTTCATATATAATATATAGGTGTTGCGCTTTTTGGCGTTGGTGGCGAAGCCTCCCGCCTGGTCGATGTAGTAGGCTACACTTTTGCCTTCTACATATCCAACGGTGTTCGGATACATCACAGCACCATTTATTTTTACGGTTCCATTGTAGAGTGGAACCGTGATGCGGTCTCCTTCACGGAGCAAAATGTCTTCTTGTCCACCTGGATTGGCCAAAGCTTTGTCTAGCTCGATACCAACGGGATAATATTCAGGAACTTGAAACTTGGCCAGCTCTACGGCTTCGTTTTTCTCTGCCATACCTGTTAGGGCTGAGGCGTTTTGGCTTCGTGTCGCCATCTCCATCATGTTCTGCTGTTGGAGCTCGCGAGCCATTTTGTAGGTGTCTTCCATACGTTTGCGCTCCGTTTCGTTGGTCTTCCGTTCTAAGCGTGCTCCTTTTATGTATGCAACTTGGTTGGGTCCGCCTGCAGCTTTAATGATGTCACTAAGTCTTGTGTTACGTCCTGCCAGAGTGTAGGTTCCCGCAAACAGTACTTCGCCTTTCACTTCTACGTTTTGTTGTTTGCTATACCCCGGAGACTGACGAACATATACTTCATCGAAAGGTGCAAGATGGAAACCAGACTCTCCGCTAACGACAAACCCGTCCTTTAAGGCAAAGGTGTAAGTTTGGGCGATGATAGAGTCTGATGCCATGGCTTTCGGATTAACAATGCGGCGCGCGACATCCACTTTAACGGTAGATGCAGTCTCTTTTAGGCCTCCTGCTTGCAGGATGAAGTCTTCCAGCGTCTCGTTGTCAGCATATTTATAGATGCCTGGATATTGCACTTCGCCGTGTATTGAAATGGTGCGTTCTTGTTGAGCTTCCTCTTTAGAAGGGATAAAGAGCACATCCTCGTTTTGTAGCGGAATGTCGGCCACCTTGCCAGTTAGTATTCCTTCCACGTCAACAGATATTACTTCCAAGGTACGGTCCGACTTCATGCGATGGATAATGGCGTGTGGCGTAAAGGCAACCTCGGTTAATCCTTCTGCGGCCTCTATTAAAGTCTTGACGCTATTGATTTCTCCGCCCACCTGATACATACCTGGGCGGAAGACAGCACCTTTTATTTCAACCATGTTCTCGTAGCGTGGAATGACGGAGTCTACTGTTACCGAGTCGCCGTCGGCCAACCTAAAGCTGCTCATATCAAACTCGTTAACGCTATAAACAGAGTACTGACGTCCAGTCTTTCGTATGACTCTTACCGACTTTGTATAGGCATCTCCTGCAAATCCGCCGGCATATCGAAGCAAAGTACCAAGACTTTCGTTGCGCGTCATCTCGTAATACATCGGTCGTTTAACCTTGCCAGTTATATTGACAAGGCAATCGTAAGCTCCCACAACAATGACATCGTTGTCAGCCAGCTTTACGTTTCCTGACAAACGGCCGTTAAGAATATAGTCGTAAACGTCCACAACACTCACCAATTTGTTGTTGCGGTAGACCTTGACATTGCGTAATGTACCGAGATCGTTGGGGCCACCTGCCATATACAACGCATGGAAAACGGTGGCAAAAGCGGAAAGCGTGTAGGTGCCCGGCTTTTTTACTTCTCCCATTACGTTTATCATGATTGTGCGTGTCTGTCCGACAGACAACTTGATGTTGCTGCTACTATAGCGCTTTCCGAGTGTGTTTTTAAGTCGGCTGTTGGCTTGTGACACAGTCAACCCACTTACCTGAACAGGCCCGTAACCGTCAATGTTGATATAGCCGTCAGGAGATACGGTTGTTTGCATTGACTTTTGTGAAGCTCCGTAGATGTCTACATAGACTGCATCGCCAGGCCCCAGCCTGTAATTGGCAGGTGTGGCAATGTTCATAGGAGGCTCAAAAGTAAGGTTCTTCTTGTTGAAAACGTCTCGACCAAATACTTTTTTGCGGTTCTTTTCCAGTTTTATGCGTTTGACAAGTTGCTCATACATCTTGGCGGTGTCTACAGGCATCCAGTCATCCATTTCATCTTGCATTTCAACGAAGTCGCCGTTGTATGCATCATATTGGTCATCGTCCTCGTTGTCAAAACGCCGTACACGCATATTGGTATAGTCGTTGGCTTGGGTTTCCTCGTCGTTATAGTATTGACGGGTCTCGTCTTCCACCTCTTTGTTGGTGCGGGTGCCGTTACGCGTCTGCCCGTTGTTGCGTCTCGTACGGTCATCAGTTTGCTGTTGTGTTGTGGCTGCACCCATTGCGCCTCCGTTTTGCATACGGTCGTACATCTTGCGAACTCGTCGTATTTGGGCAATATCTACACCGTTCTGCATGAGTTTTGTAACTATTTGCCCTTGGGAAGTGCCCTTTTGGTGTTCTTTCATAATGAAATCTGCTACCTGTGAGTCGGTCATGTGCGTTTGTGCCACAGCGCCTAAAGAGCAGATAGCCACCAAAAGCAGTAAGAGATATCTCTTCATTTTTATATAGTTTATCGCGATTTATATTTATTATATAACTTGGTATTTACTAAATTGTTGCATGATAATTTACTAAATCTGTGCAAAGGTACGTTTTTTTTTCAATAGTGCCCTAAACAAAAGTGGATACTCCTTGGTTTTTTATAAAAAAGGTATAAAAGTTTTGTGATGTTGAAGATTTGACGTATATTTGCAGAATAAAATGAACCGAAGTGTCGGTTTTGTACATCAATCTCGGGGTTGTTTGGATTTGACGGCAAGACGAGATGGTACGTAAGCACGCGGAGCCTCGTTGGTTAGCTCCTTAATCTGAGCGAACAAAAATTTAATTGGCGAAAACAATTACGCTCTCGCTGCCTAATCGAAGTACAGTAGATTACTGGCTTAATCCAGCTACCAGGTAGCAGGACGAGACATCGCTCCATGGATGTTTTTCCGAATCTTATGGATGTAGCGGTGCGAGGAAATCGGGAATAGCATAGGTAGGCCTTGATGCCTGTGTGAAATTTTAGAGGATAAGGTTGTGGTTGGTGGTTCAGGTCTTGCCTCAACACGAAAATCAAAGTCTGAAATAAGCGTGTAGAAAGCGTATGGTTTCCTTGTGCGGACGCGGGTTCGACTCCCGCCAGCTCCACAAAATCATTGTCTTGATTTAAGAAAAGTCTTTAAATAAGTGAGCGTGACTGTCTTTTTGACGGTCACGCTCGCTTATTTATATCTTAATTAACTATTCTACGGTTACACTTTTGGCTAAGTTTCGAGGTTGGTCAACATCCATTCCCTTTCTTACAGCTACATGGTAAGCCAGCATCTGTAGGGGCAATACCGACAATAGCGGCGCCAAAGGAGGCAGCGTTTGAGGTATGGCAATACATTCGTCGGCTATCTTCGGAACAAGGTCATCGTCTTCGGTGATGATAGCAATGATGTGTCCGCCACGAGCTTTTACCTCTTGCATATTGGAAATAATCTTTTGATATTGCTGGTGGTGGGTAGCAACAAATAGAACCGGCATATGATTGTCTACAAGTGCAATGGGGCCATGCTTCATTTCTGCAGCAGGATAGCCTTCTGCGTGTATGTAGCTAATCTCTTTCAGCTTTAGTGCACCTTCTAACGCTACGGGATAGTTCCATCCGCGTCCCAGATAAAGGAAGTTGGTAGCATAGGTGTAGGTACGCGATATTTGCTCGATGCGTTCGTTTTGCTCAAGAACTTTTTCCATCTTTTGCGGAATAATGTTCAGCTCGCGTATCATATTTACATACTCTTCTTCGCTTACCGTTTGCTTGGCGTGTCCTAATGCCAGTGCCAAAAGGTAAAGACAGGTGAGTTGCCCGGTGAAGGCTTTGGTTGAAGCTACACCTATTTCTGGCCCAACATGTATGTAAATGCCGGTGTCGGTCTCTCGTGCAATGCTTGAACCTACAGAGTTGACGATGCCGAAGATGCAAGCTCCCTTTTCCTTAGCAAGTTCTATGGCAGCCAAGGTGTCGGCAGTTTCACCGCTTTGTGATATGGCTATGACCACATCGCTGGGGTAGATGACAGGATTGCGATAGCGGAATTCGGATGCGTAGTCTACTTCTACGGGAATCTGACAGTACTGCTCAATGAGTTGTTTACCGATAAGTCCTGCATGCCAGGATGTTCCGCAGGCTACAATGATAAATCTTGTGGCCGAAAGCAGTCGTTCTTTGTTATTCTTTACAGCACTTAACACAATGGAATTGCAATCTTCATGGTTGTTGTACCGTTCTGTAGGGTCGTATTTGTCGCGGTTTTTAGGGTCGTTGTCGGCAAACAGGCGCCCACGCATACAGTCGCGCAAGCATTGTGGTTGGTCGAATATTTCCTTCAACATGAAATGAGGAAAGCCTCCTTTGTCAAGCATATTGATGTCCATGTCGATGGCTTTGACACACACTTTAGCTTCTGTACTGTCAAGATTGAATATTTGTAGGTCTTTTCCAGGCTCAATAGTTACCACTTGTTCGTCGTCGATGTAAACAACGTTTTTGGTGTATTCAACGATTGGTGTGGCGTCGCTTGCAATAAAGAACTCTTTGTTGGTTTCTCCGACACCTATTACCAACGGTGAACCTTTGCGTGCGGCAACTATCTGTTGAGGGTTGCGCTTGTCGAAAATGGCAATTGCATAGGCTCCAATACAACTGTGAAGAGCTTGTATTACCGCTTGTGTGAGGCAGGCATTGTTCTTTTTCTGAACATATTCAATCAATTGTACCAGCACTTCCGTGTCTGTGTCACTCTTGAAATGAAACCCTTTCTCGATGAGTTGCTCGCGCAGATGGGAATAGTTCTCTATAATACCGTTATGCACAATGACCAGATTCCCTGATTCGGAAATATGGGGGTGGGCATTACGGGCGGACGGTTCTCCGTGAGTGGCCCAGCGTGTGTGGGCAATACCGATGGTTCCGGAACAGTCGTTGCCTTTTGCTACGGCTTCGAGGTCTGCCACTTTCCCCTTTGATTTATAGACATTGAGCTTTTGATCTTTTTCAGAGATAAGTGCAACTCCAGCCGAGTCATACCCTCGGTACTCGAGCCTGTGAAGACCTTTTATGAGAACAGGGTATGCTTCCCGTGTTCCAATATATCCTACAATACCACACATAAATTTCTATTTTATATTTGGTTACTTCTGTTTTAAAGTCGGTTGCAAATTTAATGTATTTTTTTTGATATTGAAAAGAAAATACTTTTAATTACGATTTATAACCTGTTTTCTTTCTCTTTCATATTATTTTATAGTTGATTTAGCCCTTTTCCTATATGGTTTGCCTTTAGTTTTTCAAAGGTGATGAAGTTGTTTTGATTCTAAAATAGTGCTTTTGTTTGAGTATTTTGGAATGTTTGATAGAATTGAATGCTGCGAAAAAAATATTAATTTGTATTATATCTTTGTGTTCGCAGTTGCATAATGCGAACCGATAAGGAACTATAAATTAGTAAAAAATATTTATATTAATGACTTTTCTGTTGCCGGATGTAATGCAAAACCCTACCTATTGAAACCTAAAACCCTGTGTTTTGTTTGTCAATAGGTGGGGTTTTAGAAGCTAATATATAGGGTTTTAGAAAGCCAATTTTCTCCTATTTTCGCTCATTTATGATGAAAAGAAGGGTTAAAAAGTTAGGTAAAACAAAAAGAGGAAAAGCTTTTGCCTCTTCCTCTATTGCAAAGATACAATCAAAAATTCCATTTTCCAAATTTCGTTAGAATTTTATTTACAAAGCGTTCGCTTCGTTTTCTTTATTTGTCTACAAAAATATTGTACTTATACGGCTACTTACTTGTACGAAAAAATCTGTTGGCAACTAAGCCTTTACCTTGTTTTTGATGCGTGAGTAAATCTTTATTATCCCTTAAAAACAGATGCGATAGTCGCTATTTTGTTATTTTTTAATAATAATTCGCATGTCTTTTATTGCTTGTTGGGTTAACGCAGAAATTGATAAATGATAATTAATTAAGTGCTATTTTGCATTTTTTAGTTGTGTAGATATAGACAACTCATAGGTTTTTCGTAATTTTGCAGACTAAAAATCATATTAATTAGTTGATAATGGCTGGAACAAAAACAATTAAAACAGCATTGATTTCGGTTTTTCACAAGGATGGCCTTGAAGAATTACTCTCAAAATTAAATGCAGAAGGAGTGAAATTTTTAAGCACAGGAGGTACTCAGAAATTCATAGAATCTCTTGGTTATGACTGTGAAAAGGTAGAGGATGTAACCACTTATCCTTCCATTTTGGGAGGAAGAGTAAAGACGTTACACCCTAAGATTTTCGGCGGTATACTTGCGCGTCGAGACAATGAAGGCGACCAAAAGCAAATGGTTCAATATGATATACCTGCTATTGATTTGGTAATCGTTGACCTTTATCCATTTGAACAGACCGTTGCCAGTGGAGCCAGCGAGCAAGATATTATTGAAAAGATCGATATTGGGGGCATCTCGTTGATACGAGCAGGAGCAAAGAACTTCAAAGACGTTGTGATAGTTCCCAGTAAGGCAGAGTACAGTGTGCTGCTTGAGCTGCTCAACAAGAAGGGCGCCCAAACCGATATTGAAGACCGTCGCATCTTTGCAGAGCGTGCCTTTGGTGTAAGCAGTCATTATGATACTGCCATTCATGAGTGGTTTGCGAAGTAAGAACATATTTTTTAGTTATAAACAGAAATGGGATTTTTTTCTTTTGTCCAGGAAATTGCAATGGACTTGGGTACAGCCAATACCATCATTATCAGTGATGATAAGATTGTAGTGGACGAGCCCTCAGTGGTAGCACTTGACCGTCGCACAGATAAAATGATAGCCGTAGGCGGCAAGGCAAAGATGATGTATGAGAAAGAACATCCAAACATCCGCACTATTCGCCCTTTGCGTGATGGTGTGATAGCCGATTTTACGGCTTGTGAACAGATGATGCGCGGATTGATTAAGATGGTTCATACAGGTAATCGCCTCTTCCATCCGTCTTTGAAGATGGTGATTGGCGTTCCTTCAGGTTCTACTGAAGTGGAATTACGTGCCGTGCGGGATTCTGCCGAACACGCAGATGGCCGTGATGTGTACTTGATTTTCGAGCCAATGGCAGCTGCCTTGGGTATTGGTCTTGACGTTGAAGCCCCGGAAGGAAACATGATTGTCGATATCGGTGGCGGCAGTACAGAAATTGCTGTTATCTCTTTGGGAGGCATTGTAAGCAACAATTCCATCCGTGTAGCCGGTGATGAACTTACTGCAGATATACAGGAATACATGAGTCGTCAGCACAATGTGAAGGTGAGTGAGCGTATGGCAGAACGTATCAAACTCCATGTTGGTTCTGCATTGACCGATCTTGGGGAAGAAGCTCCTGAAGACTACATCGTTCATGGACCGAACCGCATCACATCCTTGCCGATGGAAGTGCCCGTATGCTATCAAGAAATAGCACATTGTTTGGACAAAACTATCGCCAAAATCGAAAATGCTGTACTTTCAGCACTCGACAAAACACCGCCTGAGTTGTATGCTGATATCGTGAAAAACGGTATCTATCTTAGTGGTGGTGGAGCATTGTTGCGTGGTTTGGACAAACGTTTGACAGACAAGATAAACATTCCGTTCCATATAGCAGAAGATCCTTTGCACAGTGTGGCAATAGGTGCTGGAATTGCATTGAAAAATGTTGATCGCTTCAATTTCTTGATGCGATAATCGGATATATAGGCGTTTAGAAGATTACAAGACTTTATGCACAATTTAGCGGAGTTTCTTAGAAAAAACAACCATTGGTTGCTCTTTGTTGTGCTGGAGGTCATTAGCTTGGTGCTACTGTTCCGTTTTAACAGCTATCAAGGCAGCGTTTGGTTTACATCGGCCAATTATGTCTCGGGTAAGGTGTATGAAATGGAATCGAAGATAGAGGCTTTTTTTAGCTTGACGAGACTCAATCAGGAGTTGACTCAGCGTAACCTCTATCTTGAGCAACAAGTTAAGGAAATGTCCGAGGCGCTTTACGACCGTCGTCATGCTGCCGAAAGATTGAAACGAGGACAACTTCGAATGTTGTCCCAATATCATCTTATCCCCGCAAAGGTGGTAGACAACACGACAGACCGTTCGGAAAACTTCATCACCATCGACAAAGGATCGGCTGATGGAGTGCGGAAAGATATGGGAGTGGCTTGCGGTAATGGTGTTGTTGGCATCGTTTATTTGGTTTCCCGTCATTATTCCGTCATCATTTCGGCGCTAAATGATAAGTCAAATATCAGTTGTGCCATTCAGGGACGAGACTATTTTGGCTATCTCCATTGGTCGGGAGGAGCTTCTGACATAGCTTACATTGACGACATCCCACGTCATGCAAAGTTTGAATTGGGCGATACGGTTGTGACAAGCGGTTATTCGTCCGTCTTCCCGCGTGGCGTTTTGGTAGGTCATATCAAGCATGTTTACAATTCTCCGGACGGGTTGTCTTACCGTCTGCAAGTAAAACTGACGACCGATTTCAACCGTTTAAGAGATGTGTGTGTAATAGATGACGCTTCGGTGGCAGAAAAACTTTCGATTATGCAAGCCGCCCGCGACTCTATAAAACCAAAAGAGGATAAATAGAGAATATGAATGCTGATTTATTGAAAGGAATTCTTCATTCTTTGCTTTTTTGTCTGGTTCAAGTGTTAGTGCTTAACCATATCCACTTGTTTGGCATTGCCACACCATTATTATATGTCTATTTCATACTACAGTTTCAACGCAATTCGCCTCGATGGCTAATTGTTTTATGGGCGTTCTTAATGGGATTGGTAATAGACATCTTTGAAAATACTCCAGGTGTAACAGCCTTTTCCCTGACCTTGTTGGGCGTGTTGCAACCCATTTTCTTGTCGCCGTTCATTCCGCGCGACTCTTCTGAAGACCTGCATCCTTCAATCCATACTCTGGGTATGGCCCAGTACTGTTATTATGTAGGGTTGTCGATATTGTTCTACAATATTGTTTTCTTTACGGTGGAGATGTTCAATTTCTTTAATTGGCAACTTTGGGCGGAATGTGTTGGAGGAAGTTCGCTGCTTACTTTCGTCTTGTTATTGGTGCTTGAAAACCTAAGGAGTCGGCTATGAAAGACTTCAATCTTGAAAAGAGGCGGCTGGTGCTTAGCGGAGTAGCCATTTTTATCATTGTGGTTTACTTGGTACGGTTGTTCTGTCTCCAAATAATGAGTGATGACTACCGCAAAAGTGCTGACTCAAATGCTTTTCTTAAAAAGATAGAATACCCATCACGTGGGCTGATTACCGACCGTAAGGGCAAGTTATTGGTTTACAATCAGCCGGCTTATGACATTATGGTGGTGATGAATGAAGAGAAAGGAAGGCTTGACACAACGGAGTTTTGTAAAGCTTTGAACATCACGAAGGACTTCTTTATAAAAAGAATGGCCGATATAAAAGACCGTTCCAAAAATCCAGGCTATTCCCGATTTACTCAACAAATGTTCATGAGTCAGTTGAGTGACAAGGAGTTTAGCGCTTTTCAGGAGAAGATGTTCCGCTTCCCTGGCTTTTATATTCAACGCCGAAGTATTCGCGCCTATAAGTCAGCTATAGCTGCCCAGTTGTTGGGTGACGTGGGAGAGGTTTCTCAAAGCGACATAGAGGACGATGATTACTACCTCGCTGGCGACTATATAGGCAAATTGGGCATTGAACGTTCCTACGAAAAGGAGCTGCGTGGGCAGAAAGGTGTGCAGATTTTGTTGCGTGATGCTCACGGAAGAATACAAGGTCGCTACCAAAACGGTCAGTACGATCAACACCCGAAGCCGGGACGGGATTTAAAATTAGGCTTGGATGCCGATATGCAAGCGCTTGGTGAGCGTCTCATGGAGGGCAAGTTGGGGGCCATTGTGGCGATTGAGCCAAAGACAGGAGAAATTCTCTGTATGGTGTCTTCTCCTTCTTACGATCCCAGAGACATGATAGGAAAGTTGCGGGGAAAGTATCAACATCATCTGGCAATCGACCCTGCACGTCCTTTACTTAACCGTGCTATCATGGGACAGTATCCTCCGGGTTCTACTTTTAAGACCAGTCAGGCCGTTACTTTCCTAACGGAAGGCATTATCAACGACAGTACGCGATTTCCTTGTCATGGTGGTTTCTCTTTCAAGGGACTGCATGTGGGATGTCATGGCCACCCTTCTCCGTTGAGTGTTGTGCCTGCATTGAGCACATCTTGTAATGGTTTCTTCTGTTGGGGACTCTATTATATGTTGTCAAACAGACAGAAATACCGGTCATTGGGTATTGCCATGAACACTTGGCGTGACTATATGGTGAGCATGGGCTTCGGTTATAAGTTGGGAATAGACTTGCCAGGAGAAAAGCGTGGCATGATTCCTAATACCCAGTTTTATGACAATGCTTTCGGACGTTGGACGCCTTTGTCTATTATCAGTATCTCCATTGGCCAGGGAGAGGTTAACCTTACCCCGCTACAAATAGCTAATTTGGGAGCGACCATAGCCAATCGTGGCTATTATATAACGCCGCATGTGGTAAAAAAAGTAAAAGGCTTAAAGCTGAAAAAACAATATGAGGAGCGTCATTACACAAAGGGCTCGCGTGCCGCTTACGAAGAAGTGATACGCGGTATGGTGTCTTCTGCAATGGAAGGAACCTGTGCCCATGCTGTTCATCCGGGCTATACTATGGCCGGAAAGACCGGAACTGCCCAAAACAGGGGAAAAGACCACTCCGTATTTATGGGCTTTGCACCAGTGGATACACCTAAGGTGGCTATAGCGGTATATGTAGAAAACGGTGGCTTCGGTGCCCGTTTTGGTGTGCCAATAGGCTCTTTGTTGATGGAACAGTATATCAATGGTAAGTTGACAAAGGGCGATGAAGCCAGAGCTGCTTCCATTCAGAAAGAGCATATTTCCTATGGCTTCCTTCGTCCCATGACTCATGCAGACTCTCTGAGGCTTGATTCTATCAAGCGCATCAATGCCATTAAAGACTCAATAAAAAAGGTGGAAGAGGCGCGTATTCAAAAGGAAAAGGCCCAAGAAAAAGCTCTGCACCAGAAAGAAGATGAAGAGAATGGCGAGAAGAAGCAACCTATGGATCAGCCCATTTTTAAGTCGGATGACGAAATAAGGATTAAGACGGAAACAGAGAAAGAAGATCCTGAAAGAAAGAAGGAACCAGCAACAGATAAAAAAGGATAACGCATAATGGCTAACAGAAACAGGAAAGACAATCAGAAAGGCATACTCCAATCGTTGGATTGGTGGACTATCGCTATTTATCTTGCCTTGCTTGTCTTTGGTTGGGTAAGCGTGTGTGGTGCAAGTTATACGTATGGAGATACAGACATCTTTAGTTTGTCTACTCGTTCGGGAATGCAAATCATCTGGATAGGAACGTCTATTGTCTTGGGATTTGTCATCTTGATGATGGACGACCGTGTTTTTGACACTTTCTCGTATGTCGTCTACGGTGCATTGTTACTGTTGTTGTTTCTCACAATCTTTAATCCGCACGAAATCAAGGGCTCCCGTTCATGGTTGGTGTTAGGTCCTCTACGCTTGCAACCAGCCGAATTTGCCAAGTTTGCCACCGCTTTGGCTGTGGCTAAGCTAATGAGTACCTATGGGTTTGACATTCACCGACTGAAGCATTTCCTCGCCGCTATTGCCATTGTGCTGCTCCCTATGATTTGTATAGTGGGGCAACGCGAAACAGGATCGGCCCTTGTTTACCTTTCTTTTGCCCTGATGTTTTACAGAGAAGGAATGCCTGGAAGTTTCCTTTTTACTGCAATGTCAATGATTATCTACTTCGTGGTAGGTATAAAATATGAGAATGTGTTCTTGTGGGACACGCCAACGTCCGTTGGAAAGTTTGTCGTGTTGTTGTTGGTGCAAGTCTTTACGGCAGGAATGGTGTATGTCTATTCTCTGGATAAGAAGATGATGTGTAACATTTTGCTGAGTATGTTGGGCACAACTCTATTGGCTTTGCTCTTCTCCGAGTTTGTCATACGGTTTGATATTGTGTGGGTTCAGTTGGTTTTGAGCGCTGGACTGATAGGATACCTTGTCTATCAGGGAATGAGTACGCGCTTTGCATGCTATCTTTATATCGGTTTGTTCACCATAGGGTCCATTCTTTTCTTCTATTCCGCCGATTATGTGCTTAATGATGTCATGCAACCTCACCAACGGGTACGTATAAATGTGTTGTTGGGATTGGACGAAGACTTGGCAGGAGCTGGCTATAATGTCCATCAAAGCGAAATAGCCATAGGTTCAGGTGGCTTGGAAGGCAAAGGATTTCTCAATGGAACTCAAACCAAGTTGAAGTTTGTTCCTGAACAAGATACCGACTTTATTTTTTGTACAGTCGGTGAGGAAGAAGGCTTTCTTGGCTCTGCTTCTGTACTGTGTCTTTTCCTTGCCTTGGTGTTGAGGCTGATGTATGTTGCCGAACGGCAACCTTTTAAGTTTGGGCGTGTCTATGGCTATTGTGTGGCGGGCGTGTTCCTCTTCCATGTGTTTATAAATGTTGGAATGGTTTTAGGGCTTACTCCTGTTATAGGTATTCCTTTGCCTTTCTTCAGTTATGGAGGTTCTTCGTTGTGGGGCTTTACGCTTTTACTATTTATATTCTTGCGTATAGATGCCGGCCGTAATCTTATAAGACAGTAGTATTTCGGAATATTCTATTGCTTCTCGAGCTTAATGCCAACGTTACAGATGCCTGGAATGTCGTTCCGGAGCATACAATGATAGACGGCAATGTGCAAAGAGTCTCCCCGATGAAGGCGAATTTGGGCAATAGGGTAGGTGTTATCGTTGCTGCTAACCCCCTGTTGCCCAATCATTCTTCCGCGTACGTCATTAATGTCACATCGTATTGTGTCGTTTCTCCTTATGTTTTTAGGATAGGAAGAAGTTTCTATGACAAGTGAAATTGAACGGAACGGGAAGTCCATAGTAGATCTCAAACCAACGCTCATGTTGTAGGTGCCTTCCCATTGTCGAGGTACATTAAAGTAGAGCGTGTCTTCGTTGTCCCATCCTTTGTTATCAACAGACACATAATGGTCGTACACCCGGTTGTCGTTGCACGCCCAACAAGTGATAGCCCCTATCCAAACGATAGAAAAAAACTTCCAAAGCGATCTGCTGTTCATCGGTCTGTTTACCTTTCTTATCCCTTTTTCTCTGAAGCTTTCTTTGGATTGTTTGGCTTGTTGCCTGTCGTTTTTTTGCCTTTTTCGTTGGACGGCCCATTCTCTTGCCGATTGTTTTTAGAGTTGTTGTTGGGCTTGTTCTTTGCCTTTTTCTTTTTGCGCTTGCTCTTGTCAAAGCGGCTTATGTCAGCCCCGTCAAGCAAATCGGCAGGTTTCTTTGGCTCTTTGGCACGGTCGTATTTCAAGAGTGACAGTGGCTTGATGCCCTGTTTGTTCATCTCTATGATTTCCCTTGCTCGCTCAGCACTGATTGTTTCCAAATTGGCTGCAAGGTTTTTGTCGGATGAGTAGGTGCATTGTCCAGACAAGATGTCGGTTTTAAAAAGGTGGTAATCGGCATCTTGTGTTTGCAGGAGAATTTCCTTGCTGGGCAAGCGACGGCTTGCTTCAATGTAGTCGTCAACTTCATAATTGAGACAACATTTTAGTTTTGCACACATTCCTGCCAGTTTCGTTGGGTTGAGACTGATGTCTTGTATGCGAGCAGCATTTGTGCTGACGCTTGAAAAACTTTTCATCCACGTGGCACAGCACAGTTCTCTGCCGCAAGGCCCTGTTCCTCCAATTCTGCCAGCTTCTTGTCTGGCACCTATCTGTTTCATTTCGATGCGTACATGGAATGCCGCAGCCAAGTCTTTAATAAGTTGTCTAAAGTCTACGCGCTCGTCTGCTATATAATAGAAAATAGCTTTATTGCCGTCTCCTTGGTATTCTACATCGCCTATTTTCATCTGCAAGCCTAAACTTTTTGCAATTTGTCGGCTTTCAATCATGGTCTCATACTCTCGTGCCTTGGCAAGTTTAAACTTCTCCATGTCAACATCTTTGGCTTTCCTATAGATGCGCTTGATGTCTTCGGGCGATTTTATGTTGGCTTTTTTTATTTGCAGTTTCACTAAGCTTCCCGTCAAGGTAACCACTCCTATGTCGTGACCAGGGTTGGCTTCCACTGCCACCACGTCTCCCTTTTGCAGGTCAAGGTTGTTGACGTTGTGGTAATATCCCTTGCGGGTGTTTTTGAATTGCACCTCAACGAGGTCGGTTGTCAGGTTGTTTCCTGGGACGTCTGCCAACCAATCGTAGGTGTTCAGCTGTCGGTCTTGTCTTCCGCAACCTTTGCAGCACAACCCTCTGTCAGTGCCATTCCATATTTTGAATTTCATATTTTTATAGTCCATATTCTTTTTCGTCTTATCTTTTAACAACAGGCATCGTGAGGATGCTATTTTAAACGAATGAGTTGTGTTATCTTTATTGCCATGTCAAACAGGATGATGCGTTCATTGCCGTTGCTTCCTATGTCCTTGTAACAACTTTCGATGACCTCACTGCTCGGTATGATATTGGCTTCGTTAATGAATCGTGCAAAGTTTTTTGCAAAGGCTTCTTCGGCTTCAGTCATGTAAATGAGTTCCGGTTGATGGAAGTTGTACATGAAGTTTTCCCTTAGCAAGCGAAGAAAATAGAGCAAAAGACGTCTTTCCTTTTCACGCCCAAAAGTGCAAACATGCTCGGTCCAGTCTTTCAGTTCTTTCAGCCGGGCTTGGTAGGCATATCGCATAAAACTAATGAAGAGCTCCAGAAACTCTTTTTCTTCATTGTTGCCCGATATTGCGTTAAGTGCTTTTTGCCAGCTTCCATGTGCCATTCTCGCAATGCGCTCTGCTGCATTTTGGTCTATTCCACATTTGTTTACGAGGGCGTCTTGGATGTCAGAGTCGGCAATTCCCTTTATTTCGATACGTTGTGTACGGCTCAAAATGGTCTTCAACAAGTTTTCTGGATGGTCGCAAGCCATTAAAAAGACGGTTTGGTGGGGTGGTTCTTCCAATAGCTTTAAAATCTTGTTGGCACAAACGGTGTTCATGCGTTCGGGTAGCCACATCACAACCACCTTATATCCACCTTGGCTTGACTTCAGACTTAGCTTGTGAGTAAGTTCGTCGCTTTCTTTCTCGGTAAAGAGGCTTTGCTGCTTTTCCACCTTTATTTGCTCCATCCATTGGGCAATCGAGAAGTATGGTCCTTGCATAATAAGATCGTGCCACTGCTTTGCGAAGTCGTCACTAACGGGACTTTTGTCTTTTTTCCACCCTTTTGGCTTGATTACCGGGTAGGAAAATATTAGGTCGGGATGCTCCAGATTTTGCAGCATCACCCGTGTGTTGGGAGACGGTTGCTTCCCGTTGACGGGCATGGATAGAAGTTTACACGCAAAGGCGACCGCCAAAGCAAGTTTTCCAACCCCGCTGGGGCCTGTCAGCAACAGAGCGTGTGGCACACGATTTTCTTTGATTAGAAGCTGTAGTTGTTGCTTAGCCTCTTCCTGTCCTATTACTTCGTCGAATGTCATCTTCTTATAACTTGCTTGTATTGGCAATTGAGAAAAACCGTGAAATGCCCGCATTTACGGTCTCCTGCCGAATGCATTGGCTACAAAGGTACTAATTTTTTAGGGAAAAGAGCTTTGCGAACGTATTATTTAACAAAGCAGAACATTAAAAACCTAAATAATATTATGTATCAAAAAGAAAAGGGTAGCCGCGCCTACCTTGTGTCCATTGTAATGGTTGCCGTGCTTGGTGGCCTCTTGTTCGGTTATGACACAGCCGTTATTTCCGGTGCGGAAAAAGGGTTACAGGCATTTTTTAAGGGTGCCAAAGATTTTGAATATACCGATTTTTGGCATGGTTTTACTTCTTCAAGTGCTTTGATTGGTTGTATTATTGGTTCTGGTTTGTCTGGACTTTTTGCCAGCAACATTGGCCGTAAGCGTTCCTTGATATTTGCAGGTGTCTGCTTCTTCTTGTCGGCTTGGGGCAGTATGGCTCCCGAAATGTATGGTGTTCTTCCTGTGGGAAAACCTTCTTACACCCTGTTGGTAGTGTTCAATCTTTATCGCATCTTAGGAGGAATCGGCGTAGGAATGGCTTCTGCCATTTGCCCGATGTACATCGGAGAGGTTGCCCCAAGCAATATTCGCGGTATGTTGGTTAGTTGGAATCAGTTTGCCATCATCTTTGGACAGTTGGTTGTATACTTTGTTAACTTCATAATATTGGGCAACCATGCCAATCCTATCTATGACGCAGCCGGCCATATTGCCAATATGGTGGATGCCCAATGGACCATTGAAACCGGTTGGCGGTATATGTTCGGTTCCGAATGTGTGCCGGCCGGCTTGTTTACCATCCTTATTTGTTTTGTTCCAGAAACTCCCCGCTATTTGGTAATGACGGGTCAAGACGAGCAAGCCCTGAACATTTTGGCGCGAATTAACGGCTATTCACAAGCCAAGTCCATCATTGAAGACATCAAGAATACCATTACTGTGAAGACAGAAAGCCTTTTCTCCTATGGCTTCCTTTGCATCTTTGTCGGCATTATGATGTCAGTTTTCCAGCAGGCTGTAGGCATTAATGCGGTGCTATACTATGCTCCGCGCATCTTCCAAGACATGGGTATGAGCAATCCGATGGTGCAAACGGTCATAATGGGCGTGGTAAACATCCTGTTTACCTTGGTGGCTGTGTTCACGGTAGAGAAACTTGGCCGCAAGCCATTGCTCATTTGGGGTTCTCTCGGAATGGCTGTTGGTGCTCTTGGAGTGGCCGTCACCTTCGGTCAACCAGGTCTTGGCACCTTGACGATGTTGAGCATTATGGTTTATAGCGCAAGTTTCATGTTCTCTTGGGGGCCCATTGCTTGGGTGCTCATTGCCGAACTCTTCCCCAATACCATACGAGGCGCAGCTGTCGCTATAGCTGTTGCTTTCCAATGGGTGTTCAACTTCATCGTAAGTTCTACCTTTGTACCTTTGTTCAACATGCATTTGACGCCTGGCGACGACTTCGGTCATTGGTTCACCTATGCTTTGTATGGTGTGATTTGTATCTTGGCTGCTCTCTTTGTTTGGCGTTTGGTTCCGGAAACCAAAGGAAAGACCCTTGAGGATATGAGCAAACTTTGGCGTAAAGAATAGTAAACAAATAGATAGAATTTCGATAATAAGGTGTCACGGCTGTCCTGTCGTGGCACCTTTTCTTTGTCTTGTAAATCCTACAACGTGTTTTTTGTCGGTCGGGAAACGGCAGATAAATCCTTTTTTAGCGTGGAGATTTGAAGAAGTTTCGTAAATTTGTAGGAGACAAATCAAAATGTTATGGACAAAAAATGCGTTTTTGCAGTAATGGGTCTGTTGTTGTTTACCCGTTCTTTACTTTTCGGACAGAATGTCTTGGCGCATTGGCCAGACCACACCAAGGTAGACAAATGGTTTTCGGATACCACAAAGGTGGCTCTTGGTTCGTTGGGGCGACAGTATGTTGTGACCGATTTCGGAGTGGTGCAAGATAGCACGATGGTTCAGACAACGGCTTTGCAGAAGGTGATAGATCGAGCCCATGACGATGGTGGCGGCGTGATAGTCATTCCGAAAGGAACTTTTCTTAGTGGAAGTCTGTTTTTCAAGCAAGGCACTCACCTCTATTTGTCGGAAGGAAGTCGGCTGAAAGGGGCCGACCGTATAGAACATTTCCCCGTATTGCAAACACGTATCGAAGGACAGACTTGCCGCTATTTTGCTGCATTGGTCAATGCGGAAGGTTTAGACGGCTTTACCATTAGCGGACCGGGAACTATTGACGGGAATGGCTATCACTATTGGAAAGAGTTTTGGATACGCCGGCAATGGAATCCCGAATGTACCAATAAGGATGCACAACGGCCACGATTGGTCTACCTGTCGTGTTGCAAGAATGTCACAGTGGTAGATGTTCACATGGAAAATAGTCCTTTCTGGACCAATCATCTCTACCGTTGTGACCATGTTCGCTATCTTGGCGTGTCCATATATGCTCCCACCGAAGGGGTGAAAGCCCCGAGTTCTGATGCTATCGACCTTGATGCTTGTAGTGATGTTTTGATTCATGGCTGCTATATGAACGTCAACGACGATGCAATTGCCTTGAAGGGAGGTAAGGGCGAATGGGCAGACACTTTGTCTGAAAATGGTCCCAATGAGCGCATATTGGTAGATCGGTGCACCTTTGCAACTGTCCATGCGTGCCTGACGGTAGGGTCAGAAAGCGTGTATGACAGGAATGTGGTGATGCAAAATTGTCTTTCCACGAATGCCAATCGTGTCTTATGGCTGAAAATGCGTCCCGATACGCCCCAGCATTACGAGTTTGTTTCTGTTTGTGGGATGAAAGGTTATGCAGACAAATTCTTGGTAATACGTCCTTGGACGCAGTTCTATGCCCCAGAAGATCGTCCAGATAAACCACGGTCTCGCTGCAATGACATCTCGATAGAGCAAGTAGAGATGAGTTGTAACAGTTTTTTTGATGTGGCCCCATCTGCCGATTATCAATTGGACAAGTTCTCGTTTCAAGGCATTAACGTGAAAGAAACTGTCAATAGTTTTAACATCCAATTGCTTCCCAAGGCCCAAATATCCGATGTGGTCATAAACGGCAAACGCTATTGATGCGGCTGAGAATGGACTGCAAACACCCTCTGAAATCCTGAAAATCCCCTTAATATATACCGGAAAACGAAAAAATATCGGGAAATATTTGCTTGGTTTGGAAAAAAGTAGTACTTTTGCATCCGCTTAACAAAAGTAAGTAACAAGGATGATCCGCTAGCTCAGCTGGTAGAGCACAACACTTTTAATGTTGGGGTCATGGGTTCGAGCCCCATGCGGATCACAAAGTTACATGATAACGGCAAAGAGAATTCTACGTAAGTAGGGTTCTCTTTATTGTTTTATGGCAGTTTTCAACGATTACATTTAAGACTTTACGGGTGCCGTGGAAGTATTTTTTTCTTTGTCTTGCTGTCCTGTAACAGGGAATGAAAAAAAAACACCAAGCAAAAGGTTGTTAAATGAAAAGAAAATCGTATATTTGCAAAAACCAAATACTACTATTATGTTATTAACCTCACGCTTTTTGCATAATAGCCTAATGGCTATTTGCTTTCTCTTTTTTTTGAAAACGCTATGTCCTTTACAGGCTTCAGATCCATCAAAGCCTATTCTTCCTACTGGCTCCAGCCTCCAAACTGCTTATGGGGAAAAACGCACTTTGACAGAAGAATTGGTAAATGCCCTTCTTGAAAAAGGGGCGGTTTGCAGCAACGAAGACGACCCAGCGCTCGTAATGCCACTGAAAATTATATCCGGTTACACGGTGTTTCTTGCCGATTGTGAAGAAACAGAACAAAAGATAGTCACTCCTGTGGGTTGTGGAGTGTTTGGTGTAAGCCCTGACGGCTACAGGTATACCTTTTACACCCTTGATGGAGACATTCTCGGAAAGGACAAGGAATGGCGGGTGTCAACTAATTATAGAGTGCCGCGTATGACTCCAGAAGGGGTTATCATGCACAAGGCGGGTAAGGAAAGCGTGGTAGACTACGACCGTCAACTTTATCTTATCAAGCCAACGGGACTGGTGGAAGCTTTGCCGAAACAGTATGTTGATGCTACAAACTTTGTGGACGGAATTGCAGCTGTTGCTACGAAGGTTGTTGGCCTACAACGGCGTTGGGGCTTTGTTAATAGAACTTTAAGGCCCTTCCTCCCCAACCTTATTACCGAGCCCCGACATTTTGGTAAAGAAAATTTCACCATTGCCCCACTAAGTGAGGGGCTCAGGGCTGTGTATGTCTTGCCGGACGATCACAGCAGTCTGGGACATTGGGGATTTATCAACGAGTTGGGGAAAATGGTAATCCCGCCCAAGTACAGTGAAGTTCGTTCTTTTAAGGATAGCGTAGCACTGGTGCAAGAAGGCGACTGGGGTGGTAATTTTTACTTTATCAACAAGTCTGGCAGAACCATCTTCGAGCCACAAAAAGCTATTGACAACCTTTACAGCTCTAATGCAGTAAGCGATTTCGACCAAGGGATATGCGCGATAGAACCTATGAATGTAGAAGACTTGGCGGGTGGCTACTATGCCCGCTACTTCAGCAAGTCGGGCAAGCTGCTTGGTTATGCTCTTTGGGGAAGTGCCCTTCACAAAGGTCAGGGGTTTATGCGGTACATAGACAAAAACGACAACCAAGAATATCCCACCAATTTGGTCATTACAGAGATACCCAGTCAGTACAATCTGAATAAAGGCTATCGTATCCAGCCTGATCCACACACGGCGGAGTGGGGTATGCCTTGGTATGATGAGGATGACGTGGCCCACTATACCGAAGGCTCGGTCTCTTTAAACAACTTGGGAATAGGTTCACAGTATGCTCACAGTTGGAAGATAGGGGCGTTCTCAAAAGACGGTTATGCACCGGCAGAAATCGTTAGTCCTAACGGTGAATTGACCTTTGAGGGAATAATAGATGACAAAGGCCAATTCAAGATTATCTATAGAGTGTATTGATATTTTCAACTGTTTGCCACATCCCAGATAAGGTCAGAAATGGCAGGGGAGAAGAAACAAGTTTCCAAAAGCGGCTCCGTTACCTTGTAAAAGAGCCGCTTTTAGGAGCTAAAATGCCGTGTTTTAGGACGTAAAACAGGCTGTTTTGGAACGCGACATATAACTTGCTGATATGTAGGCAGTTATAAATTGCATTTGAGGGGCGACTCCTGTGGCTTCCATGTTGGTATTTTCTTGAAAATATTTACCCCAGAACGCTCTTCTTTCTTACTCAACAATGTGTTGTCCCACAATATATCCTGTAGTCCATGCGGCTTGCAGGTTGAATCCACCTGTGACGGCGTCAATGTCCAGCACTTCACCTGCAAGGAAAAGATGAGGGCACACTTTGCTTTCCAAAGTGTGTTGGTGGATATTGCTAAGGCTGACACCTCCGCAGGTGACAAACTCTTCTTTGAAGGTTCCTTTGCCGTTAATGCGGTATTGGTCGTTGGTGAGCGTTTCTATCAAGAGGTTGCGTCCTTTCTTGCCGAGTTCATTCCATTTCCTGTTAGAGGGGAACCCCATCTTTCGAATGAGGTATAGCCAGAGGCGAGAGGGTAGGCCATAGGGGCAAACGTTTGCCAATTGTTTTTGCGGGTTGGTGGCGATGATTTCGTTGACGTCCTGTTCTATAATGGTTCGGTTGGAAAGTTGTATCCAGTTGATGGCCATATTCAGTTGATAGTTGTTTTCGTGCAGCAGCCGGGCCGCCAGTGAGGATAGCCTTAAAACTGCCGGGCCGCTCATGCCCCAATGGGTGATGAGAAGTGAACCTTCGGCTTTGAGCTTGGTGCCGGTGATGCTGACACCAACCGGGTTTACCACCGTTCCTGTCAGGGCGGTGAACGCTTTGTCTGCAATGTTGAACGTGAAAAGTGATGGGACAGGAGGTTCTATGTTGTGTCCCAGGCGTGCAAGCGACTTGAATGACTCTATCTTCGGGTGTCCGCCCGTGGTGATGGCCACTCTGTCGAAAGCCATTTGCCTGACCGACCGTTTTCTGGTGGGGCCATTAGCAACCGTGAAGTCAAGCAGTAGCGTGGAGTCGGGCTGCGGTACAATGTCTGTAAGGCAATAGCCAGTCTGTGTTTTCACACCAAGATGTTTAGCAGTGTCTTTCAGGCAGTTGACAATGGTGTGTGCATCCTGCGACTGTGGAAAGACGCAATGGTTTTCCTGCACCATAAGTGGCACGTTGTTTTTCTCAAACCATTGAGCGGTCTGTTGCGGACCGAATTGCTTGAAGAGCCGCTTCATGAGTTGATGACCACGCGGATAGACCTGTTTCAGGTTAGTGATGGTCTCGAACGTGTTTGTGAGGTTGCACCTTCCGCCTCCAGTTATTTCCACTTTGGCGAGCACTTTTGTGCTTCTCTCAAAGATGGTGACCTCTGCAAGTGGTTGTTTGTACTTAGCAGTAATGGCAGCAAAAAAACCGGCTGCGCCTCCACCGACGATGGCTATATGTAGCGTTTGTGGCATATGGGAATGTTGAATGATGGAGTGTAAAGCTACGACTATTCTGTGAAACCTACAAGTTTAGCACTTTTTTTGTCTTCAGAAATGCTTTAATTCGTCCTTGGCTGACAAAAAAATGTAACGGAGAAAATGGTTGGTCCTTCGATGAAGATGAAGGAAATGGGGAAAACAACCAATGGTTGCACTACAATTCACGATGGGATTAACATCTTATGGTTTGTTTTTTTCTAAGTAGGGCGGAACTTGCAGGATGCAGGCTCCGCCCGTTTTGTTGTGGAAGAGTTGGAAAAATGATTTTTCGGCCAGTGCCGTTTAAGAATTTGTTCTACTCTTGTGCTGTTGTGGCAGGGTCGGTTTCTTCTGGACTTTCTTTAGTTACATAGCGTTGCCAGTAGGCAATGATGAGTGTGGTGAGCGGCAATGCAACAATCAGTCCGATAAATCCCAACAGGGCGCCCCATACCGATAGGCTCAAAAGAAGGATGGCAGGGTTGAGTCCCATGGCCTTTCCCATCACTTTTGGGGTAACAATCATGTCGGTGATGATTTGTACAACAACAAACACAAGCACCGCCAGTCCGAAGATAACCCAAAAGTTCTGCCCTGTATCAGCGGCTTTCAACAACGCCAAAAAAGCAGTGGGAATCAGTGCAAAGGTGTGCAGATAAGGCACAAGGTCGAGCAGGCCGATAAGGATGCCCATGCCAATGGCCATCGGGAAGCCGATGATGGTGAAGCCAATGCAAAACATGATGCCCATGCAAAGTGCTACCAATCCTTGTCCGCGTATATAGTTGTTGAGCTCTCGTTCAACATCTTTCATCAGCACTTGCCAAAAATGACGGTTCTTTTTTGGGAAGATGCGAGGCCAGTTCTCCGTGAGATACTCATAGTCGAGCAGAATAAAGAACATATATAATAAGGTGATGCATGAAGCAATGATGCTAAGAATAATGTTGGCGGTTTCGCTCAAAAAGGCAAACACCTTTGGCATAGTGCTCTTGACGGCGTCTGTGAAGTCTGGACTGCGGAAGAAACGCTCCACTGCAGTTTGGTTTTCAGACAGCCAGTTCTTGATGTATTGAGTGATATTGTTGGTGTTTGTGCTATCGTGAATGTAGCGGCTAACGATTTCGCTAAGCTTTGAAAATTGCTCAATCATCGGGGGAATAATCAGATAGATGATACCTCCTATCACGGCAAAGACAAATGTTAGTGTTATTATGATGGACAATGCGCGAGTGGGAACGTGCAGTTTGTATTGCACAAACTTGACGATGGGGTAGAGCAGATAGGCAAAAAGCCATGCAATAAAGAACGGCAGCAAGACGCCGCTGAGTGATTTTGTTATGAAAAACCCAGCAAGAATGCCTAAGGCAGCCAGCGTCCAACGGATGAATCTGTCAAAAGTGATTTCCTGTTTCATCGTTTTATGATGTTTATTATTGGTTTTCTTCGAGTGATTTTTGATAGCATTGCCGGCACAAGGGTTCGTATTCGTCTTTCTCGCCCAGCAACACTCGCTTGTCGTTGTTTACCAAACGGTGGCTGATGTAGGCCAGGGCGCCACAACGAACACAGATGGCGTGCACCTTTGTCACCTCGTCTGCAATGGCGCAAAGGCCAGGAATGGGGCCAAAGGGGTTTCCGCGATAGTCCATGTCCAGCCCGGCTACAATCACGCGTATGCCGTTGTTGGCCAACTGGTTGCAGACGTCTATAAGTCCGTTGTCAAAAAACTGAGCTTCGTCGATGCCGACAACTTCGATGTCGGAAGACAGTAAGAGGATGGTGGCTGACGAGTCTACGGGGGTGGAAGGAATAGAATTGTGGTCGTGGCTGATGACGTCAACGTCTGAATAACGGGTGTCAATAGACGGCTTGAATATCTCTACGCGTTGTCGAGCAAACTCCGCCCGTTTCATGCGGCGTATGAGTTCTTCCGTCTTTCCTGAAAACATAGAACCGCAAATCACTTCTATTCGTCCTTGATGATGGCGCTCGCCCGATGTGCTATCTGTTAAATTCATGATAAAATCTATAGTTACAGTCGAAGAAAAGGCCTTCGACAATGAATTGCAAAATTACAAATCCGTTTTAAAAATTGCAAAGAAAAGATTGAATATTTTGCCGATTATGATTATTTGACTTACCTTTGTAGCGTATATATGGGCATACTTTATCTAGTACCCACTCCTGTGGGAAATATGGAGGATATGACGCTACGCGCCATCCGTGTCTTGAAGGAAGCCGACTTGGTGCTTGCTGAAGATACGCGCACTTCGAGTGTCTTGCTTAAACATTTTGATATTAAGAACCATTTGGTTGCTCATCACAAGTTCAACGAACACGGAACGGCTTCCGGCATCGTAGAACGATTGAAGGCAGGACAGACCATTGCCCTTATAAGTGATGCCGGAACGCCTGGCATCAGCGACCCTGGCTTTTACTTGACCCGCGAAGCTGTGGCTGCAGGGGTTACGGTTCAGACCTTGCCAGGGGCCACAGCATTTGTACCAGCATTGGTCTCCTCGGGCTTGCCGTGCGATCGTTTTTGCTTTGAGGGATTCTTGCCACAAAAGAAGGGAAGGGCAACGCGTTTGTCGGCTTTGCAGGAAGAGACCCGAACGATGATTTTCTATGAATCTCCCTATCGGGTCTTGAAAACTCTCCAACAGTTTGCTGAGGTTTTTGGACCAGACCGGCAGGTAAGTTGTTGCCGAGAAATTTCCAAGATACACGAACAAAGTGTGCGTGGAACTTTGGAAGAAGTCATAGCCCATTTCCGTGAAACTGAACCACGCGGCGAGTTTGTCATAGTTTTGGCAGGTTGTCCTGAAGTAAAAAAACGTAAGTCAGAAAAAAATAAAAACGATAAATTCGAGAAGTTATGAAAAAGGTTGTAATTCTTGCTCTTTGTGTTGTTACACTTGTTGCATGTAAGGAAGGAAAAACCAATCCGGCCCAGTTGCAGAACGATTCTTTGCGATCCATCGTTGAGGCTCGCGACAACGAAATCAACGATATGATGGGAACGCTGAATGATATTCAGCAAGGTTTCGCAGAAATCAACGCTGCTGAACAACGCGTCACCATTGCCAAGGCGGGCGAGGGCGCAGACAAAACTGCCCAGATTAAGGAAAATATCCAGTTTATCGCCCAACGTATGCAGGAAAACAGAGAACTGATAAAGAAGTTGCAGCAGCAGTTGCGCGAAACAGGATTTAAGGGAGACCAGATGCGTAAGACCATTGAAAACCTGATGGCACAACTGTCTCAGAAGGATGTAGAGTTGAAAAAGCTACGTTCGGAGCTGGAAGCAAAGAATATTCATATTGCAGAACTCGATGAGACAATCACGGGGTTGAACTCTGATGTGGCTAACCTCAATCAAAGCGTGAATGCCTTAACCACAGAAAAAACAAATCTTACCACCGAGAAAGAGCACCTACAGAACGAAAATAGCGAAAAAGCTCAGACTATTTCCAATCAAGACAAGCAGCTGAATACGGCATGGTATGTCTTTGGAACAAAAAAAGAACTGAAGCAACAACGCATTCTTGCTGACGGAAAAGTGCTTCAGGGAGGTTTCAACAAAAACTATTTCACGAAGATAGATATTCGCGTAAATAAGGAAATACGCCTCTATAGCACGTCTGCAAAGATACTTACTTCCCACCCTTCAAGCAGTTATTCGCTGACAAAGGATACCAACGGACAGTTTGTTCTCCGCATTAATGACCCACAGAACTTCTGGAGCACAAGCAAATATCTTGTAGTTCAAGTGAAGTAATATAATAAGGTATAATACATTATTATATATAGAGGGCGTGTCAAAACTCCCAATATAAATAACAAGAAACTCGTTGTACGTTCTTGTGTGGATGTACAACGAGTTTT
>OIYF01000122.1_pt1 | contig 37840 bp, 52 predicted proteins | sample 1587971 | NCBI WGS metagenome assembly OIYF01 (sample SAMN03283248) | human gut metagenome | biome: human-associated habitat; material: feces | host: Homo sapiens | place: Peru | collected 2012 | reverse complement strand
CCACCTTGAACACCAGTATGAACATGGTGCTGCAGACTGATTGATCCGGCTGTAATATCATCTTCTGAATGAATTAATCCCTTAGCATTAACAGTACCGCCAAATGATGCCATACCACCACTTTTTGTGCCTGTAATTAGCGTACCTGTAACAGTTACATTTCCGTCAAGCATAATTGTTGGAGCGGTTACTGTTGCAGATGTTTTGCAAGTAACAGATGAGATGTCACAGTTAACCGATGCAGCACTTTTACAGGTTGCTGTTAAGTTATCGCACTTAGCTATAATGTCATTTGTTGTCTTTACCGTGATAGGATCATCTACACCGTCAATTTCAATGCCTTCACGCTTTAAATATACATGACGTTTCTTATCATCGTAGATAACAACTTCACCTGTCTTCATCTGAGTGATTCGATAGCGCCTGTCTGCAACATTGATAACTACACCATGATTGCGCTCATCATCGAAGAAGAGGTTAATTGCATCTGTTTTACCGTCTGTATAAGGTTCCGAACTGAAACCATAAGGCTCGATATGTTCCATCTCATCTTGGGTGGTGTCAGAATCATATCTTGTCTGAAATTCTCTGAGTTTTAAATCACCCGAAGAGCCTGTAACAGTCGACCGAACTATCTGTGACATATTTAATCCTTAATGGTATTTGCCATCCTGTCCTACAAGCTTAACTTCTGATTTTGATGACCATGATCCATTCTTTTTTGTGACTTTTGACTTTTCCTGAGCAGGTTCATCTGTCTGCCTAAATCCTACAGGTGGAACACATTCAAGAGTGGTAATCATTCCATTGTTATCAAGTGTAAAAGTAACCTTGGTGATTAGCATTTCAATTGCGGAAACGCCAGAACCAACACCATCTCCAAAAGATATATCGTCTTTTATTTTTACAATTGTATTTACTTTCCAAAGGTCACCATCTAAACCATTTTTACCTGTGCGCCATCCTATAACTGTATAAGTTACTTTCTGTGATTGTGCTTTACGATATTTAGATTCCTGCTCTGGACCATTTGATATACCACCATTCATGGTCTGCTCTTTGTAACGATAGAATCTGAATCTTTTAATTTCCTCATCCTGACATTTAGAAATTTGTTGAAGGTCATCACCAAACTTTTTATTATTGCCTTTCTGATCGTTGTCATACCAGTAATGAGAAAAACGCTGACTATAATCCTTTTGAGTTGAAGCTGTCAGAATATTGGTGCCAAGTTCAAGTGTTGCTCCGGATGATTTAGGATCATCAGTATCAACAATTATCAGATTGCCATACTCATCATCCATAAAATACAGGCCAGACGATTTGGTTAAATTCTGAATTGCCTTAAAAACTGTTTCACTGTTTTTAACAGTTGAGTGAACATTTGAATTAACCGCAGCCTTGTTTGACTCACAGACAAGTTTTATTCCATAAGGAGCTATTAACTGAGATACAGCAAGCTTTAAAGGGATGTTTTTAAACTGAGTAACAGCCTTTGTAATATTAGGCTCTACAAAAGATTTGCCTCCGTTAATATTCTTTGTCCAAGAATTATTTTTAATGCTTGATAAGTCATATCCCTGTGGAGCTACGTTACAGTCTACTAAATCCTCTGTCTTACTTCTGCCAACAACTGAAGCTGTCACTGATGTACCGTTATAACTGATTGGAGTTGAGTCAATAAAGCCTGTCAGTACAAGATCATCTCCTATTGTGAGCTGGATTTCATCACCAGAAGTAAACTTTGGAATTTCACTTTGGGCATAAACTTTTGGAGTTATGTCCAGCTGAAATGTTCTACATAACGCGTTAATCTCTGAAGTAATAGATACAGATGACCAGTAGTTATAGGTATTTGAACTGTTAACTTTAAGCTGAACTGTATTTTTATTGACCATAAAAAAGCCCACAATTAAGTGGGCCTCCATAACAAATTAAAAACTAGTATTTCTCACATTCAATAGAATCATCAGAATGCTGTATACAACGATAATCTTTGCCGTCGATCGTTACTTTTGTTCCTCTACTCATGGGATCAATCATACTGTTAACTCTCATAGTTTGACGTTGCTCTTCTAATGTTCCTAATGATTCAATATCATGCTGAGCAAAACCACAACCTTCTGTAAGGCCATCTTTTGGAGAACAATAAGCATTTGCTGAACTAACAAAGAGTAACATTGCAATTAAAACTATTAATTTTTTCATAGCAACTATCCTTCTTTTCTTGAATTATAGTCTAAAAATTAATGGTTAAAACACTAAGATACAGATTTTGTAATTCTGATTGGAACCTTTTGCATGAACAAAGGAAAATGAATGTTATTACGTCTTATGATTTCATCCACTCTGCTGGTATCGCCATACTGTTCATAAGCTAAAACCAAAGTAGGTTGTGGCTCTTTAGGAGTTACAGTTATGGTTTTACCATCAGCTAGAACCTCATTTGTAAAGTAATGATATACATTGCTGTAGAGTTCCTCCAGACTTGCATACAAATTACTGTCATCAGTACCCTGATATATCATTTCAGCTTCAATAACTGAAAGAACTTCATTACGAAGTGCAAGGATTTCATCTTCAGATTTGGTATTACCGGCTGTGTCAATATCTCCGTCACTCTCACCATCCAGGTTTGTTCCAACAAGAGAAACAATACCGGCTAACTGAGCAAGTAAAGTAAGCCTTACTGAAGTTTTTACAGCTTCAGCTAATTCTGATTTCTGAGTGTTAATATCAGTCTGCCTAAAATCAACTGTTGTTCCTTGAACCGTACCTTGAGCAGTTCCTTGAGATGTCCCAAGAGCAGTGCTGGTGACTGATGAGGTTGTACTTAATTCATCAGAATGAATTAAATTAAGTACAGCATGCCCTGCATTTCTCCAGTTCTGAATAACATTAGAGTAATTGCCTACTCCTAATGAATCAAAAAGGGATGAAACAAAGGAAGAGGAATGGCTCAAATCTGATGCTGCTGTTGTTATAAGATTTGATATGGAATCAGATAAATCAAAAATCTTTGAAAAAGTTGAATCTGAAAGACATCCTAATATATTGAAATATGTGCCATTTGCGATATCTGTTGCAATAGTAGTGTACTGGTCTAAATCCTCTACAGATAGATTGAAAGTATCCAGTACATTTCCTGCAAAGTTATCAGCCCATGTTCTTAACTTTGAGCCAAAATCAAAGCCAGCTGAATGTGGGTATTTAGATTCACCAGCTTCAATAAAAGTCAGAGTGAAGTTAGAAATACGCTTTTCGGCATCCCATGTGATCCTTGGTGTATCAATGGGGTAAACGTTAAGCGTACCTAACCATGGGTGTATAAGCTTACAAGCAGAAACAATACCGTTACTGTCTTTTTTAGGCTCTTCAATGGCATTTATCAGCCTTTTGGTTCGCTGAATATAATCAGTGCCAATAATAAAGCCTGTAACAGTAAACTGTCTTTTAAGACGTCCTAAATCTTCAGTGTAAGGAATATCACGCTGTGGATATTCATGAGTGATATTTCTTCGGCCAAAGTTAAATTCAGAGCTTACAACTTCAAAAGACACACCATTAAAAGAGGCCTTTCGTAATCTGGTAGAAAACATTACAAGCTCCTTAATACACCTGAATTTGTCTTATACTGAATGCGACCGTCGCCATGCTGAGATGTTGACTCAACTTCAGCTGTAGTTCCTTCAGCTGACTTTACATTGATATTGATATCGCCCTTTAAGGCGCCACCAGATGCAGTTGCAAGAGTAGTTGCCGGCACATTCATATTTGAATCATCACCAAAACCAAAGAAGTTTTTAGTTTTATCCCAGCCGTTTGACAGTGTTGAACCTATCTTACTAATGCCTTTTGCTGCAGATTCAAATGGAGCAAAGAATACATCTTTGATTTTGAGCCATAAATTAGCGTAAAAATCGACTAGGCTTAAGAATGTTTCTTTGATGGTGTTTACAGGATCGTTAAATAAACCAGATAACCAGTTCTTTATATCTTCCCACACTGCCTTTATTGGAGATAATGCATTAAGAACATAACTGATCATTTCGCCGAATACTGCTTTGAGTGTTGACTCAGTTACATCTCTAATGTTTCCCCATAAATTAACATAAAAGTCGATAAGACTTAAAAACGTATCTTTAATGGTATTTACAGGATCATTGAATAAATTGGATAGCCAATTTTTCGTACTGTTCCACGCATTTTTTATTGGAGATAATACGTCAAGGATATAATCAATCATTCCGCCAAAACACGATTTGATAGTTGATTCAGTTACATCTATGATGTTTCCCCATAAATTGGCATAAAATCCAACAAGGCTTAAAAACGTTTTTTTAATAGTATTAACAGGATCGTTAAATAAATTGGTTAACCAGTTTTTTATGCCATTCAAAGCTTTTTTTATTTGTGACAACGAACTTAAAATATAAGTGATCATCTTAGTAAAAAAAGCTTTAATTTTTGTGACTGTTGACATAGTAAAGCCAACAAAAGCATTCCATGCATCTTTGCACCATTTGCAGACTGTATCCCAATTCTTATAAAGAAAATAGACAGATGCAACAATAGCTGCAATCGCTGCAATAATGGCAGCTGCAATTAAGACAATAGGATTTGACCACAGTGCAATATTAAACAGAGTTGTAGCTACTGTTACAGCTTTGATTGCAGTAGCTATCTTCAAGAATGCACTAATAGTACCTATCAGGGCAACAACGAATTTACTTGCAAATATTGTGGCTATAACAATCGCTATTGTTTTGACTCCACCAAGATAATTAAAAAGCTTTACCAGATTTTTGGTAAAAGTAACTGTTTGAGAAATTACCTGTTTAAAATCAATCTTTTTAATGCACTCAACAAAATCCTTAACTGATGATGCTATTTCTGTTGCGATCCATTCTCGATTGGTTGCAATCCACTCAGTCATAGATGCAATAACAGGCTCAACGTAAGGTATCAGCTTTAATCCAATAGCCAGGCTAAAACCTGTAACAGCATCTTTTAAACGCTGAATTGTGTCGCCCATTGATTTTGCTTTTAAGGTATCTTCATCTGACACTACAATACCAAGATGTTTTGCCTCGTCTGCATAATCTTTAAGAGCCTGAGAACCATCCTGCAGCATTTGGATAAGTTCCTGTCCAGACTTGCCAAAAGTGGTTGTCGCAATATACGCCTTTTCAGAATTGTTTTTCTGACGTTTCATTGCATCGGCTAATTCTGGCATTAGTTCAGCTGTGGTCTTCATCTGACCATTTGCTTTTTTCATTGAAATGCCTAATTTTTGGAACATTTCAACTAAGGCTTTGTTCTTGCCCTGTGCTGCATTAGCTAAATTCTTATTAAAGATAACCATGCCCTGATCAAGAGCTTCTGTTGAAGAACCTGCCATTTGGGCAGCATGTCTTAAAGTTTGAACAGCATCAGTGGTGGTACCAAGTTTAATAGCTGCATCTTTTACTGAAGAGCCATAATCAGTAAATGTACTAATTGAGCTCTTAACAGTTGCACTTACTGCAGTAAAAGCACCAGCAAGCGGTACAAGAGTTAATGCACCTAACTTTGAAGCATTAGATGCAAAAGCCTGTGATGCCTTTTCAAAGTTTTTAAAAGAACTCTTTAATTTTTTTAACTGTGGTGAAGCTTTATCACTTACAGTAAAAAGAGCCTTAAACTCTTTGATGTTAACTGATGCCATTACTTATTCCCTTTGTGAATTAATCTCATCTGCAATACGATTCGACTGTAAAACCATTTCTTCAAACCGCTCAACATCAAGTTGTTCAATATCAAGCGGTGAAAGATGCCAGAAATACGCAGTCGAATAGATACAGTCAATAAATTGCTTTTCCGTTCTTGGGCTTAATCCCCACTTCCGAAAAAACCGGTTACAACACCTACTGCTGCAGTGAAATCAGGAATTGACATCTTATCTACAGCTGATGGAGGTATTGAAGCAAGAGTAGAAATATACTTTGCAACAATATCAGGATTAAATTTCAGATCGCCTTCTGAAGTAAAAAAGATGGGATAACCAATTCTGCGAATATCACCAACACTAGGCTTTCTGAACTCTAAAACAGATACTGTCTCAGTGCCCATCTCAATAGGCACTGATAATTTTAAGTTTTCTGCAACTGACTTCATTTAGTTCTCTCCTAACGCTGTAAGTGACCATCAAGGCCTGTAAACTCTAATGACACAGTACCGTCTGACGAATTAGCTACAACTTCACCTTCAAGCCATGCACCATTTAAGGTGTATACCCAACCATTGGCAAGCTCTGCAGTAATTGTCATATCATTGCCAGACAGTGCATCAATATCAAAGTCAGGCTCAAGAAATGCAGTACATTTAACATATGGAGCTATATTAGTCTCACTGTATCCTGCCACACCTGTAGAACCTACTTTCTTTTCTTTGGTTGTTTTTAATAAAGGTATTTCGACTGAACCTTCAACAGATAACTGAGCACCGTTAGCTTTAATGTAACAGGTGCCCGCAAATTTTTTACCCATTTAAAAAATCTCCTCTTAATCAGAATACTGTAAACGGAACTGAGCCTGTAACGCAAAAATGCGAAGCTGATTAACAAGATCAGGAGGCAACAGCACATCAAGACGGTTAACATCTGAAGTATTACGCTCTACAATCAGATTCTTAGCGAACAGTTCAGCATTCTCAACAAGGCCGTCACGTTCCATGGCTGAATACTGAGCAATCAGCTCTGAACGAATTACAGAAGGGGTAACAATTGCCTGTCCTGCGCCGTATCTGGTACCGTCATTTGCTAGCTTATGGCGTGCATATTTTGAGGTAATAACGCCCTTAAGACGGGTAATGATCTCTGCTAATGTATACAGAGTTGTGATATCAAGATATGAATTATCTGCATCACCGAACTTGTTAACCTGATATGTGGTGATTGCGCGCTCAATCATTACAGTGCCTGACTGATAATAAATTGTTGCGATTCCATTATGGAGTAAAGTATTTTTATCATTAAAATTAAAACGCTTTTCCATACTTGGTTGCATTAAGCCGTTCAGTTCACCGGTTTGTACAGGACGGGCAGGATCATTAGTAATAAATCCGGCAATACGACCTAAAACAGCGCCTGTCACAATATATGCAGGTTCTGCATTCTTCTCTTCAATGCCGAATACTGTGGTATGCTGGTCATTGCGAGTATTACCAAAAGTAACTAAGCTTTCAGTATTACCTCTGAGAGTTGTAAATACATGACCATACTGCATTTTTGCATATGACCAACGTCCGGTTGAATCATTCATCTCGGTTTTTACAGCATCAAGCGCTGTAGCAGAATTATTTTCAATTCCAATAAACCAGAATGTTTCTGATGCAACAGCCTTAAAAGCTTCTTTATAATCAGGCTCTCCGGCACCATTTTTCATATCATCGATAGTAAGAGTAATGCCAGCAAGATCAGATTCTCCACCAACGTCGCCCTGAAGGTTCTTATCCAATCTGATTTCATTTCCAGTAATGCCAGCTACTTTAGCTGTAATAGTGATTACACTATCTTCATCATTCTTTTCAGCTGTAACGGGTAAATCTTTATCTGCATTGATTGCCTGAGTTAATGCAGTTAGGACTTCATTTGCAGTTGTTCCTGCAGAACATGCAACTGATACGAGCTGAGAACCAATATACAGATAGACTGCTCCGCTCTCTGTTGCTGTTCCTTTAACGGTAATTGAGCCTGTTGATGCAGTAGCTGACTTAATGTCTACAGGTAAACACCATAATTCTCCTGTACCATTCTGATTACGGAATGTCTCTGCCATTAAAGCTAAAGGCGAACCACGACCAAACTTTGTTTTTGCCTGTTCAGTTGAGGTGATTAATGTAGGAACACCTGCTGTTGCAGTTCCAGAAGAAGACATTGAACCGATTAAAAGGCTCTTCTTCTCTGCTGTTGCGGTATTTGCCATTGAATTGTCTACTTCTGCGTAGAACAAAGGAACTCGTACATTTGAAGGTACGTAATTAAATGAAACAGACATTATTGTCTTCTCCTTGGTTTAGTTACCATAAATCTTTATAAATAGTTTGATCTTGTGGCTCCGATTTAGCCTTACCTTCTGTAAGCCCTGTAAGTCTGAGTTTTGCATCTATATTTCCATCCGGCTTATCAGATTCAATTTTGTCTACATCAGCATAAAACTTGTCAAAATTGCCTAAATTCTCATGTTCTGTCTTGATATATGTATCATCCGTATCAAGCATGTACTCTACTGTGAACTCTAACTGTACACACCACATGGCGGGAGTGGATGATGTATCAATAACTCTGTAATTCGCGTATTCATATACACACTGAGGATCGCCATTAGGAGCCCACCCTAACAAAGCTTTGAAAACCTCATCTTTTAAATCTTCAATTTTGTCTGCGCCTTCCTGTCCTCGAACATCAAGACTAGGAACACATAGAACCACTGCTATAGTCGCTGTTGTTAACTGCTTATATGAGTTTTCTGAACTCTGTAGGGTTTTAGGATCTTCTGACTGGGTAAATACATAAGCACATGGAAGTTTCTCAGGGTGAACAACTGACAGGCTGACCCATTGAAGTGCCCCATAGACACGTTTGCTAAGTGATGGGCATCGCTCTCTTAAAGCTTTGATAGTTGAGCTGACTCGCATCCTATTTTCTCCAAATTTTTATGCCCTCTGTCATAGCGCTGTCTATGATTTCTTTTATTTGTTTTTCGTTCTGGGTCGTTGCTGTTTCAATGAAGTTTTTTCTTGGTTTAAGTCGTCCGTCTTTTCGACCATAATTTAAAACCGCAGGATAAAAGAAACTGTCTTCAATCGTTGATACTTGTACACGTGACCACAGATGATCTTTTCTTTTAGAATTTTTAATACGAACATGACGTCTCATACGTCCTGTATTACGTCCGGGATATTCGCCAGCTTTTGAAGGGCCCTTTGATGAAATCAGTTTTTTAGACTGCTGCTGTACGATTTTGGATGCCTTCTTAAGTCCTGTCATTACGATTTTTCTGTCAAAATCCATGACATCAAGGCCTTTTGGCATTTTTACACCAACATGAAAGAACTCACCCATCTGCTAGTCCTGCCATATTGTTAGCATTTACAGTTTCGTTTTGAATTTCACCGAGTTCACGAGCTTCAACCATGGTAAAAAAGTTCTGACCATTGCACTGTGTTACCCTGATAGGAATATATGTAATATCGCCTTCTTTTATCAGAATACTTCGGCCTAAACTTCTTGCATCTGTCATTCCTTTAACAGAACGGAACCAGAAACGGTGTGTAGTTTTGTTCTCTGTCTGAATATTATTGAAATACATTGAGCCTGTAGGTTCAATTTTGCAGAACACTGTACATATAAGCTCATCAATACTCTCAACTTCATGACCGTTAACAGGATGATCAATTCGAGAATATATGCTGACTCTGTGCCTTAATTCTCCAGCGGTGGGAATTGATACGCTCATTACTCATCCTCTCGAATATATTTAATATAAGGATCAAGAAGGTGCTTGTGAAAGGTACTATATGTAGCTTGTTCTGACAGCTCTCTGTGTGCGTATAAATCGCCTACAAGGCATAAAATAAACTGCTTAACAGTTAATGGAATATCCCCATTTGGGGATAAAGTTGACACAGCCTCATCATCGAATCTTTTAATAATTTCTCTCTGTAAAATCTGCTCTGCCTGTTCTGTAGCTACAATAATGTAATTACGAATAAGATCATCTTCAAATGTATCATCAACCCTTAACTGAGTTTTAGCCTCTTCAAGAGTGCATGGAGTCTGAGAGATATCAGTTATTGGGCTTGGAGTGTAAAGAGACATTATTAAAAAATCCTATAAAAAAGGGGGCATATGCCCCCAATGCTGACTGCAAGCTAAATTATGCGGTTGCAGGAATAGCAAAATCACCACCGTTAATTGCCTGTGGCATCTCGTAAGCAACGCCTAAACGGCGCTCAACTCTGATAGTGATTAAGTTCTGAGTGAAGTTAACATTGTCTGAATCTGACATTGCAACGTTTAGAGCCTGTCTGTCGTATACAGTAGCACCTAAAGAGATGTTGCCTAAGATATACTTGCCGGCAGTTACAGATGCAGAAGTTACAACAGGAATACCCCATAATGACTTAGTTGCAACTGATTGAGGACCACCAAGGATGTAACGCTTCTGACCGTCTTTTAGCATTGCAAGCTTTGTCCAATCAGATGGATTTAACAGGATCACTTCTGGAGTAATGTATCTACCCTCAAGCTCTGCCTTATTCTTTAATACGAAGTCAAACAGAGTTGAATCTGCTGCAAAATCTTTAGCTACAATCTGCTTACCTATAACAGGATCATTATAGTTACCAGCATGGAGTAAACCTTCAAGTTCAGTTGAACCGCCTGTACCGGTAACGAGCTGAGAATCAACACGAGCCTGTAAACCGTACTGCATCTTCTGCTCAATATAAGCAGCCAAAGCTGGAGCGTCTGCTGCAAGCTGATTTGTGATTCTTGTCCAGTGGGCAATAGTTACAATCTTTGCAGTTGCAAGTGAAGTAGCCCCGAATACAGATTCAGGCTTATCATTCTTTTCAGCTACAAGTGCAGCATTGTTTGTAAATGAACCTTCCTTGACGTATTCAACTGAATTTGAAGTTACAGGCACATGAGGGAATAAGTTCTCAATAATCAATGGAGCTTCTGGAGAAACAACCATACCAGGCTTTCTGTAGGCTGGAATATTGCCATAATCTGAAGTCGCAGCATTAGTGTCAGCTTTCTTTTCAAAAGTAAATAATGCTTTTCGATTATTACTAAAATTCTCAAATGCTGCAGACTTGGTAAATGCCTGTCCTAGTGAAAGAGATGCTGTCTCTGCTGGGACTTCAACAGATTTCTGTGCTGTGTCTGCTAAGGCTTTTGCAAGTTTGACCTGTTCATCACCAATACGTTTAATCTCTGCCTCAATGGCTGATTTTGACGCTTTATTATCGGAGATTACATCTTCGATTTTTGCATCTATGGTCTCAAGCCCCTTTAAAATATCGTTATTTTCCATTTTTTATTTCCTGTATTTCATGAAAATTGACTTGATGCGTTCATCAATGTCATTGTCTACGTGATCGTGTGTTTCTCTGTCAGCATCACACTGATTTAGCACACGTTTGGCTACAGATATAATCTCTTTAGCCTTTGAGCGAGAAAAGCCAGCATCACGCAGACATTTCTCAAAACCTTTAATATCATTACAGTCATTAAAATCTGCTGACTTATAACTTGAAATTCTTGCATTGTCATCGGCAGGCAGATTTACAACTGAAATCTCATAAAGCCTGTCAATTGCCTTAATTAAGCAACCACTACACAAATCATCAGGATCTTTTTGTTCATAGCCTTCTTCGGAACATGAAAAGCAGATTGATAAACCGGTCAGCGAGCCAAACTTAATTGCGTCAAAAACTTCTTTTGCTTTAGCGTTATTTAAATTCAGCTGTCCTTTAACTTTTAAGCCTACATCATCAACTGACATCTCTGTCCATTTGCCAATAGGCACAGACATTGGATCATGACCATACAGCATTGTAGGTAAGTCGCCTTTTGTAATTACATGATCAAATGCTTTAGGCGCAATGGTATCGCCGTACGAATCAACTCCATTGAATACTGAAGCATATCCTTCAATGATGCCTTCATCAGAGATTTCAAGTTGTGACTCTTTGGCACTCTTATTGAATTTCATTTATTTACTCCTTACTGTTTAGTAGGGTTTTCTGTAATTGGTGTCTGTGATACCTGAGACGCATCAGCCTGGCCTAACTGCTCAAGAGGAAATAAATTACTCTGAGCTGTCAAAGTATCACCGTCTTTAACTGGTGGTAAGCCTTCTTCAACGCGGACTTCATTACGTGTCTTCCAGCCGTTCTGCACTGCAGTTGCTGCAATGCGACTGCGAGCCTCATCATTAGCACGGTTAAGAAATGACAGACGGAATTTAACAACATGATTGTATCGTTCTTCAACACATGGGACACGCTTCATGATTGCCTGTTCAAGGCTTATAATCATGGGCAGAATGGTTGACTTGTAAAAGTTTGCTGTAACCTGCTCAATGTTTGACCCTGGTGCTCCACCACTTGAATTGACAAGAGCAGATGGAACTCCAAACCAACGGCAGATTTCTTCGACACTGAATTTTCGCGTGTCTAATAATTGCTGTTCGGCAGGATTAAGGCTTAGCTGCTGAAAAGACATATCTGCAGGTAATACAGGTATCTTGTCATCATTCCTCATCTTTTGAAATTGATCGGCAATTTCACCTTTTTGTTTGTCGGTTAAAATCTTAGGAGTAGTCAGAATGCCACTCATTTTTCCTTTTTTGTTGAAAACTGATACAGCAGTTCTTTGAGCAAAGTTAGATTCAGCCAAAGAAATTTTCATAAAATCCAACTTCTTTAGACCGGTAATGCCGTTACCCATGCATTTCCAATGCAGTATGTCAGATGATTTATAGTCCTGATAATGGTCGTTCTTATCAAGATAACGATAAATTAACTGACCATTTGAAGGATCTCTGTAAATCTGCATCTGCTCTGAAGACAGAGGATATATGCCTTTTACTTGTCCTTTTTTGTCTCCTGTCCATCTGGAGATTAACGCATAAGCATTACCATGCAGACAGTAATTAACAACCATTGCAGAAAAGAACTCATACGGAGTCATATCAGCGTTTGGTGACTCTGACAGAATATAATTAAGATTGCATTTTGTATCAGCGTTCTTATTACCTTTACCGTCAACAATAAATACATCACAAGGCAGAGATGCAATAGTGTGACTTAAAAGATCAATACAAGCCCATACAGTAGGTATCTGTAGAGCCATATCCGGTGAATATGCATTTGTTCCTTCAACGATTGGCACCATAGGGCTGTTATTCTGCCAGCCAGAGTGATCACCTGTAGTGCCACCCCAATTTGTCAACCATTTAAAAACATTCATATTTTTTTACCTGTAAATCTAATAAGCTAAGTCGATATTTAAACTGCCTTCAAGATAATCTGTTGAAACCTGCATAAAAATAGCCTGTCGTAAAGCCATGATTAACGCTACAATGCCATCAATTTTATTCTCTGGGTTTTCTTTTCTTGGATAAATATTATCTTTGGCATCTAAATGTGCGACAACGTTCGAGGCCATCCACTCAAGAACAGGATTTCCATCAGTGTGTAGCAGTTTCTGATAAATCAAAGCCTGCATTTCTTTCATAGCTTCGCTGAAGTTCTGAACGGTAGGCTTAATCTCAACCATGGTCAAACCTTCATTAGCAAGGTTAGAAGCTAACTGATATGCCTGCCAAGGATCAAAAGCTATTGCTAAAGTGTCATAATGCTGGGCATCTTCTTTGATATAATCTTGAATAAGCTCTAAATCATTAATAGAACCATCGGAGACATGGATTAAGTCCTGTTTAACCCATCCTTGATATTGTGAATTTGTAGAACTGTTTATTCTATCTTCAGGTAGCCAGAACTCAGGAAAAACATAGAAGTGAACCTTGCCAACCTTGCCATCATTCTCTTCTCTCCAGAAAAGTCGCACTAAAGCTGTGATATCTGTTTTAGCTGCAAGGTCAAGGCCATAAATGCAGTGACATCCCTCAAAATCATCAAGAGTTACATCTGTTCTGATAGCTTTTCGCCATTTATTCATCTGCAGAAAAGCGGTGTCAGCGTTGCACCATATATCAAGGTGCTTTGTTTTGAAGTTATTTTCTGAGCTGGGATTCTCCATGGCTTTGCGCAAAGTCGATAATATCGCCTTGGGCATCACTGATATATTCCAGTTAGGATTAGCTTTTTGCAGTGAGCTTTCTTCTCTCCAGTCGTCGCCTTCATCAATCGTATAGATAATGCCGAAATGAGTATCATCTACAACGGAAGTATTTAACAATTTTTCAACGTACCGTCTTATCTCGTAACAGATACCGTTAATAAGAAATCCTGCTGTGGTAATCATCCACATAATTGGCTGTGTACGCTTACCGATTGAAGTCTCGACAACGTCATACACTTCACGAGTTTTATGGGCATGAAGTTCGTCGATAATTGCGCAATGGGTATTCAAACCGTCAAGGGTTTTACCGTCTGCTGACTTTGCTTCAAACTTTGAATTAGTACCAGGAATGACCATTGAATGAGCTAGAACATTCAATCCGTATGCTGCACGCAAATCAGGATTTTTACGAGCCATTGCCTGAGCATCATTAAAAACAATCTTTGCCTGATCGCGAGTTGTTGCAAATGAGTAACAGTCAGCACCCATTTCATTGTCAGCACACATCATGAATAAACCGATGCAGCTTAATAAAGTTGACTTGCCGTTACCTCTTGGGACTTCAATATATGCTCTCTGATAACGCCTGAGATTGTTATCATCAACCCAGCCGAATACTGTGGTAAGAATAAAGATCTGCCATGGCTCAAGTACTATCTTTTGACCAGCTTTTTCAGCCTTTACGTGACAGAGCATTTCAGAAAACCGACAAGGTCTTGATGCAAGATTTACATCAAAGTGATACTGCCAGCGTTTTCTTTTAAGATCGTTCTTCTGTCTCTTGCATGCTTCAATAACATAACGACAAGCAGGGATCTTCTTAGCCAGTACGTCGTTAATATAGCCATTAGCGATGGCGATATAATCACGTTTCTGCATAGCCTATAAATCAAGAAAGCTATTCTTGTTATCTGAATCTGACTTTGTTATAGATACTTTCGAGCGAGATGCAGGAGTAAACCCAAGCTCGGTCAGATAATTCTTTAAAATATATTTCAGCTCGTTTTGCTGTTTTAGTACGGGGTTTACAACACGTTTGCCTGTTTTTTCGTCTGTAAGCATTAAACCTTCATGCTGAAGTATCGCTTCTAACTCAAGGATCTTAGACACTGTGTCAGCCCACATCGCAAAAACAGTGTAATCTAGGCTTGAAACCATTCCATCCGGCATCTGTGATATTGCAAAATCCCAATGTTGCTTTGCTACATCATTAAGCCATGACGGAGCTGATACAACTTTGATGTCTGTCTGAGGTTTAGGCTCATTTAAGTTTGTTCGACAAGGCTGTAAAGTTCCCTGCAGTTTTTTAATTACAGTTGGTTTTCTTGGTCTTGCCATTATTTTTTACCTATCTTTATACACTTGAATAATTTTTCTATAAATCAACAAGTAAATTACTCCCATTTTGCACGCGTGTGTAAAGAACTAACGGGGCGGTTACATTCTTGTGTATGAACTTTTTTAACTCCCCCTACGGGTCTTGAGAAAGTTACTGTCTTCAATTGCTGTCTTTCTGCTGTGGCATTCATGACATAAAGCCTGTAAATTCTTTAAATTCCAGAACTTATTCATGTCGCCTTTGTGAGGAACTATATGATCAACATCTGTAGCTGGTTTGATTCTGCCGTGTTTGAGACATTCAACGCATAGAGGATGCTCAGCAAGAAATGTCTTTCTGAACTTCTCCCATTTACTTGTATATCCTCTTTCTCTTGAAGATCCTCGATGTTTATCAAACTCATTTGATACTTTTGTTTGATGTTCTCTACAGTATGCTGAACCTTTAACTGCATATTCTCTGCATCCGGCATACTGACATGGTTTTAAAAATAAATTAGGCATATATTAAGAATTAGAAAGCACAGACAATCTGCGACAATCATCTGTGCTTTGGTCGTTTTATATACAAGGATTTGTTATGAATAATCAGCAAGAAGCCATTGCTAATGCAGTAAAAATCATTAAAAAGAATCTGCCTACTGGAGAATTTCTGAAAAACAATAAACTCTCAGAAGACTTAAAGGCTATTTATAAATCTGTTGACTACATCAAGGGATATTTTGAAGCTCCAGCTTTTTCTATTTTTCAGTATGGTTTCAGATATTCTCCAGAACAGATTCAGAGAATGTGTAAAATTGTTCAAGGCTTTGACAAACTAAAGTCACTTGATACAAGGTGTCAAACCATATTCATGGTGTACTACAGAAATCAGCAAATTTCCGTATTAAATAATGTGCTTGCTAGTTATGCTGACAAGGATTTTGTTGAAATCCAGAATAATATTTCAGGACTACCTTTAACAGCAAAAGAAAAAGAAGAATTAGGGCTAATAAAAGACGAAAGCCGTAAATACTTTTATTATTCAACAATCATTTCTGTAGTTTTAGCGGTTGCCCCATTTATTGGACCTAAAGCTTATGAATATGGCAAAAATTTTATATCCGGAACAAATTTTGTACAAGAGTATCAAGAACAACACCAAACAGAACAGTTACCGAAAAAAGACCAACTACCCATACAACGGAATAATAATCAGTCAGAGAAGACCAAGCAGAGTAAAGATTTGGAGAGCTTGCAACCAAAGCAACAGCAGGAAAAATAACTGATAAATATCTTAATATTTTTTTCATTTGCTTATGCTCCCATACCACTCAATCAGATTGTTGAGGTAAGTAGCGTTAATGTCGCAGTCTTTCGCCACAATCATCTGGTCATTAAGTAATTTCTGAAATGCTCTTTTGTCTTTTCCACTGCAGTCACATTTACCTTGTGATACTGAGGAGGAAGCGGAGGCATCTTTGGACAGTGTTGCTGTGTCGGAATCGGTGTACTCTGAGAACTGCAACTGCAGAGCATTAAGCTCATCGATAGCACTAGCATAACGTTTTTCAAGATCATCCAGGTCTTCCTGCGTTTTTGCTGCATTGATTTGCGTTGTCTTCTGGTGCTCATGTTCAACCTCCAGCCGTTGAATCAGATTAGCTCTTTCTTGATCCAGTGCATATTTCGCAACATTCAGACGTTCAATTTCTGCCTGATCGTCTCTTGCCGAATAGCCGGTCAGAAAACCGACAGCAAAAGCTAATGCACCAGCAATCAATGTATTCTTAATGGATAACATTGGGAAACTCCAGAAACGAAAAAAGCCCACATTTCTGTGAGCTTCTTTTTGACATTTTTAGACTAAGAAAGAAATAATTTAGCTTCTGCTTTTCTGCGCCTGGTTAAACCTTTACTCATGTTTAGCTACAAAGCTCAACAAGCCATCTAGATGGTCAACTTTTAAATATACCTGAGCATCGATAGTCTGCTGTCTGGTGTTTTTTAACATGATATTGTTAGCTCGTCTGATGCGAACATACTCAAGCACAAGATCATTACCTTCATGCCAATCCGCTCCTTCAAACAAGTAAATTTCAGCAACTCGTCTGCGTAAGAGACCTGCTAAATACTTACCACTTTGTGATTTGTATTGTAAAAACAAATCAGAGTTAGGAACACCACTCTTTAACGACTTCCATAAGCTTGAATTAGTTAATCGAGTAATTCCGCAGTTGTAAGTAAAGCTTAATAGCGCATCAAACTGATTTTGATTAACTTCAATCTCATCAGCGTCAACTGCTGCAACAAGAGCCTTTTCAAACTTCTTTAGATCTTGAGAGAATACAGCTTCTGCTTTAGTAAGTGACCACTTATCACTTACTTTTACATCCGAGCCATAATGACCATAACCGATCGTATAGTACTTCTCATTATCTGTAGCTTTGTAAGCCTTTTCTGAGTAAGTCTCAAAGCTCTTGATTAAATCCTTACAATTATCACTTGCTTGCATACTCATAGCCTAGATACTCACATATAGATTGAATAGCTTCGTCAGCGCCATAAGCGATGACAACCTTATAACCAATTCTTGCTAAACGCTCATGCCATACTTTTTGTTCATCAGAAACATGAGACATGCTTTTAACAGCTCTCTTCATCTCTATAAATAGACCTGCGTAACCTTGCTTGGGAACTGCAAACATAAGATCAGGAACACCTGCTCTTACGCCTTCACGTTTCATGCGATAAGCTTCTTGAGAAAACTTTGCTGTAGTTTTACGTCTTGAACCACCATTTGGTATTGCAAATAAGAACTGACCAATAGTGTCATTTCCTATCTTTTGATGATCTGCCCATGCAACCACTCTCTGTTGTTCAACAGTCTCTAAAGGGCAAACTTTCATTACCGTCTCCAAAGACAAATGCAGATAAAGCAGATCACACTTATGATTGCATATACCATTGGCACGCCAGCAATAGCTGCTATTAAAGCAAAACCAAATTCAAAAGCATAAGCTCCAAAGTGCAACAAGTTGTTTCTCATTTTGTTGCTCCTTTAAGGTATTTCTTAGAGATAAGCTCAAAAATATGACCTGAGCCTAAGAAACCAAGTGGAATTGCATACGCTATTGCATCTTTGTAGTTAAACTTCTCGGTGCCAAACCTCCATGCAAGCCATGTAATAGATAAAGTACCAGCACCACATAATATGGCATCTAATACGCGCTCTTTGGTTGTAGGAGGATATTGCTGTAGAGTAGAACGAAGAAAGGCTATTAGTGCGCCTGTAATTCCTGCAAGAATAAAATGGAAATAAGGCAACTGCAATATATCATCAAACATTTGCCTTTCTCCATATACGAAAAAACCTGCCAAAAGGCAGGTTTTTCACACTAAATTATCTCGTATGTAATACATTGAATCAGTGTTTTTACCCTGTAATCACACTAATCCACTGTATTGTTTATAAGTCTATTTCATAAAAACGATCCGTTAACGATCCGTTTTATAAAAAATTACTAACTTATTGAAAAGTAATAAAATAAAGTTTAATAAAATTGTTGATTGACACAAAATATGGCAAAAAAATATAAAAAGACACAAAAATATAGATATAATCATAAAGTTAATAACTAAAAGGATTGTCGATGTCTATTTCTTACCAATCTTCATGTGGTCAAATATTTATTTGCGATTTTAAAGGTTATATTCCAAATGAGATTGTTAAAAAAAGACCTGTTATAGCAATATCAGCGCCTACATATCATCTTAGAGGAGCAAAGATTTGCCATGTAGTACCGTTAAGTACAACAGAACCAAGTCCTATCAGAGAATTTCACTACAAATTGGATAATTTAAAGATTCCAGGATTTCCATCTGAAACAGCTTGGGTAAAATGCGATCTGATATATACAGTTTCATATGACAGGTTAACTGCTCCATACTTTGGAAAAAATCCAAATGGTAGTCGAAGATATGTAACGCTTAAAGTAAGCAAAGATGATTTAGATAAAATTAGATCATGTGTTCTTAAAGCACTTCAATACGACTTGAAAAATTATTATTTTTCTATATAATAAGAGCAGTTCCTAGGCTTGTTTATCAAGTTTTAGCTTAAATCCGCTATAAGGCTGTTTGTAAGTCCAAAATAGATGGTCGTTACTGAAGAGATAAGCAATCTGAAGTAATGGATAAGGCCCTGTGCATTGCATGGGGCTTTATCGTTTCTAAGGCTCGAACACAAGCAATCAATTCTTAGTTAGCTTTTATTAGCTTTTAATTTTATCATTCATAAAGCAGTATTTATAAAGCTATGCAACATCTTATCTTTAAACTTCATCTGTCTAAAGTTAGCTCTTTCCTGATCTTGCGTGTAAGCAATAGTTTTAGGCTCAAGATGAGATAAGTGCTCAATACCTAAAGCCCAGCGTATGGCAAGTGTAGGATCTTTTTGAGCGCGTCTGTAATGTCTGCATAAACGTCTGACTTTCTGATAAGAGAGATTTAAAGCGTTGCAGCACTCACATAGAGAGCGGTATTCAATACCGTTGTATATGAAGGTCCTCATTTACACTCCTTAACGCAATCTACATTAAGAGGTGTCTCATGCTCTTGGTTGTATACCTGTACAAGATGCGAAAGAACTAACTTTTCGCCCAGGATGATTACATCTCTCACTGCCATGCCTGTAAGGTAGCGTATAGCATTATCGTATGGAGTAGCATCATATCTGTCTTTATAACGCGCTCTTGTTGTTCTAATACTGTGGTCATGCTCTTTAAGTACTGACAAGATGTCATACTCATCAAGACCTCGAATGTAGTACATTGAGAACAACTTGTACACCTGAGGTCGTGTTTGCTTTAACCTGCACATACAAGCTTCAATTACAAGTGCACTCTCATCGTCGATAATATAGTCTTCATGGGCAGTTGCTGGACAGTGATATCCTACAGCACCAAAATATCGTGCCCATAAACCGTAGTTGTGCAGAAGACTTAAATAATCAGATGAGTAACCATCCTGTATTGCTTCTATGATGTACTTAGTTAGCATTTACCTTCCTTACGCGCTCGACTTATAAGCACTCCTAAATTCCGTCAATCTGGTACATTCTAAAAGCCTTATCTGCAGGTACATTTGGAATGATTACAAGATCTTTCAATGTGAGATTTGTATTACCTGTGATGATCTCTAATGCTTTAGCTTTAACATTTGGAGTAATAACTCTGATAAGAGCATTTGAATCACGTGTTTTAAAAAATCCCATTTTTGAGATAGTCTCACGATCTTTCTCACTGTTCTTAAGTGTGCTCTCAGGTACAGCCAGTACTGTGAAATTGTTAGCAGCAGAACGTCTTAAATCAATAAAGAGCTGTGGCTGTAACACCAGCATGTTAGTAAGAGCCATAGCATCGTTTAATGCTCTGTGAGCTTTGTAAATAAAACGATTATGAGCAATGATTTTTACAAGGCCACATGATTTATAACCATAGCCTAACCAATCAATACCAATCATTGAGCAAGCCCAAGGTATCTTGCGCATTGGTTCACTGTCTTTAAAGATTCTGTCAAAGAACGGACAGTCAAATGCAGCATTGTGAGATATCACAAGATTTACATCAGAGAACAGCTTAAAGATCTTTGCATAGTTAAAATCTTCACCTGCCACCATCTCATTGGTAATACCTGTGATATCAGTAATCATTGGAGAGATTTCTTTTTTAGGCTGCTTAAATCCTTGATACTTGTCAGTGATTTGAAAGATCTTACCATCGTCTTTAGAGTAGGTAACTTTGAGAAAGCCTAACTCGATAGGATCATCACTAAACCTGTCTAAGCCTGTAGTCTCAAAATCCAAGATAATGGCTTTGCCCACCTTTTCGTTTGGATATTCTTTTCTGTACAGAAAGATTGAGCCATACTTGTTACTTTCACTAGGCTCTTCAATAGCCTCTGGAGGTATAGGCAACCTTCTGTCAGGTGGAATGTTGTCATAATCAAAATCTTTGCCGTACATTAAAAAACACCTCTCCATACCTGTCTGTTGACTGCATCAGCGCCATATTGAGCTATAAGCGCTGACATATACTCGCTGTTAGCAAGCATTTCCTTGGTAAGCACACTAGGCATCTGCATTTGAGCCTTACCTGTGTCTTGGCATCCATGCACGCTGTCACTGTCACGATTGTTAGCTAAAGATGTGGGTTGTGACAACGTACATGAATCTTGTTGTGCAGTAAGTGGCTCTTCATAAACAAAGTCACTTTGCTGCTTAAATCTTTGTCGAGTTTTCTTAAGATTATTAACCCAGTGCTCACATAGTCTTGTAAGCTGAGATAATGAGATCTCTTTACGGTTTCCTCTTTGATATCTCCATGTACCGTCTTTGACGTAGTAAGAGTGCATCTTCTCGATTAACTGCTCTACGTCTGATGCAGACAGCTTGTAAATATCACTAAGGGTCTGTCTTAGAGTTGAGGTGATAACCTCGTTCTTGTTGTTCTTTTCATCAATATTGTCAAAAGCATGCTCATAATCAACAAACTCACTGTTGATCATCTCACCGCGCTCATCATAGGTGATAAAGAGCTCAATACCACGAACGTTCTTTTTGACGATTCTGACTTTTTGATTTTGTGGCTTTAGAGCAACAGTCTGTTCCTGAAGTTCAAGCTCGTGAGCCTGATTTTCAAAAACTTCCCCTTGCTTCTTACTATTAAGATCAGATCTATATATATATTTATTTTTATCTATATTTAGATCTTTATTATAGGAGTGTGACAAATTGTCGCACCCCCTGTGACAATTTGTCGCACCCATGTGACTATTTGTCACCCTCTCAACAGAGTTTTCCACAGGCTCTAAAGAGTTTTCAACAGGATCAACTTTCTTGGTTTTTGACTTCTTTTGCATCTTTTTAATCAAAGAAGGCTGCATAGCTTCAACTCGAACTTTCTCAGCATCTTTCATGATGTTGGTAGTTAAAAGCTTGATGTTGCCTACGTCAGTTTCGTCAATGTATACGTAACCGCGCTCTTTTAAGGTCTTTAAAGAGCGTTGTATAGTTCTACGAGGCATATTAACCTTAAGAGCCAGGTTATTCATTGTTGAATAATAGCCATTCTTAAAAGTAGACAATGCAACCAAGATAATCTTTGGAGCTGGTGCTAATTCCAACTGCATCAAATCATCTGATACATACGAGGTAATTGTGTCCATATACTATCCTTACTTTGATAAGGTAGAAGGTTCTTTGTTCCAGTCAGGCTCTTTTGCCCAAACCTGTAGATTTGGATATTCAGTCTTAAAGTACATCATCCAACCGCGAGGTATACCTTTCTTTAACCATCCCAATACAGAAGGAGCTTTAATACCGCAGATCATTCCTACTTTTGTAGGACCGCCTAGCTCATCTATAAGAGTTTGAGTAAATACCGGATCTTTTAAATTTCGTCTTTTCATCTACATAAATCCAAAATTCTGCCACTATATTATGTTAGTTTTAACTAAATAAAAATTCAAGGCATAACTACTAAAATATATCCTACAATTAGATATAGCTAAAGAAAATTGTGGGGTTGTTAGATATGTTTGACTTTTCTCAACTGTCAGATCGTATTAACTACGGTTTAAAAAAGAGTGGAAAGAATCAATCTAGACTTGCTGAAGAATGTGGCGTTAAATCTTCATCTGTAAATGGATGGACAAGTGGTAAAACTAAAGATTTGATGTCTACTGTAGCTTACAAGGCAAGTCGTTCCTTAAATCTAAATCTTAATTGGCTCATCACCGGTAAAGGTGAACCTGAGGGTGATCCTGTAGTTGCATTGGATGATGATGAAACTCCATCAGATGATTATGTGCAGATTAAAGAGTACGGTGTTAGATGTGCTGCAGGTAATGGCTGTGAACCTACTTATGAAGAACAGACTGAGAGTGTGCCTGCGACGTATCGCCGATCATGGTTTCAGCGTATTTGTGTGAATCCTGAGCATTGTAAAAGATTTATTGTCTCAGGTGACAGCATGGAGCCAATTCTTTTTCCCGATGATAGAATTTTAGTAAATATGGCAGATACAAGCCCCATACATAATAACCATGTTTACGCTATCGTCTATGGTGATGAAGTAAGAGTAAAGCGCCTAATACAGTTAATGAATGGCGATCTAATTATTCATTCCGAAAACCCTCAATACCCAGATGAAACTATACACAAAGGTGATGAGATCAACTTCCGAATTATTGGTCGCGTTATAGATAAATCGGGTAGCGGTGGGTTGTAAAAATTTTGACTTTGCGTTTTCAATCTTATATAGTTGCGTCAGGTCACGACATAATAACAGCGAGGTTGATAAGATGAATATAGTGCTGTTTTTAAGAAGCTTTGCTCGTTGTTGCTTCTTTATTACAACTAAGAATAGACAATCTGATTTAAACAAAGCTAAGTATATAGCCTCATTAGATCGTATTGAAGAAAACCTAGACAAAGAAGAAGAGCTAGGTTATCAACGTCACTTTATTACTGTAGGTAATAGAATAAGACGTGCTGCCAAGGAATTATCTAATGTCAACTAATAACAATCAGATAGATAAAGATAATTCAGCTAAAATATTAGTAAACTCGAAGAGGTAGCAAGTATGAACGCTCTCCCATTAGCAGGATATATAGTTCAATACTGCATAGACAGAAAGACACCTGTAACTAATCTACAGTTGCAGAAGATTTTGTATTTTGTGCAGTTACAGTCATTGAAAGAGACTGATTTTAAAGAACCAATAATGGAAGATCCTCAATTTGAAGCTTGGATGTTTGGTCCTGTAATAAGAGAAGTTTATTTAACTTATTGTCTCAGTGGAGCTTATCCTATTATTTTTCAGCCAAAGGATGCAATAGTTGAGGACAGTGACATTCCTAACTATGTGAATAAAGTTATTGATTTAGCCGTAAAAAGAAAGCCTTGGGATCTTGTTGAAATTTCTCATAGAGATAATGGAGCTTGGAAAAAAACTTATCAGAAAGACCATAAGTTACCAATAAATGATGATCTTATTATTGAAGATGCTAAAACTTTAAAAGAAAAATTAATATGATAAAAGATCATAGAACAGAGCTTCTTTCTTTTATAAAAGAAGTTTCTGAAACTGAAAATTTTACATCTGATAAAGTTAATAAAAATATCAAGGTTGTTCGTTCGATATATGGCGAAGGATGGCGTCATAGCTATTCCGTTATAACACAGTACTTTTTAGAGTGCGTACCTCCAGAGCGTCTTCAAGATTATTTAACTCAAGCATCAGCTAATTTAACCTCTATACTTATTAAATTTGAAGATGATTGTCCTTCAGAAGATGATAAAGATCCTTGTTATAACAGATGCCACAGAAATCTCGAAAAGCTGATTGATCATATTAGTTTAGAGTCGATACGGTTGTCTTATACAAATAAGATAAAAGAAGATTCACTAAATTCTTACATCAAATTACAGAAGGATACGGATAAACTGCAGAATGACACTAAAGACCTGCTGGAGAAAACAAATAAGGCAAGCGAAAAAATTAAAAGTATTTCTTATAAATTAGCAAATATAAGAATAGAAACTGTTACTCTTTTAGGTATCTTTGCATCTATCGTAGTGGCATATGTAAGTGGTTCTTCACTCTCAGCTGCTATATTTGCAAACATGGATAAGGTTGACACGCCATTATTGTGTTTTCTTACTGTCTTAATTGTTATTTTTATATCAAACCTCGTTTATTATCTTTTTGCTCTTTTAAGAAAGATAAATGGCTTTGAAGAGCCTAAAACACCTGTATGGCTGTATAACTTAGTACTAGGCTGTGTAGCTTTAGTCTGCTTTGCCTGGCATTGCTACACAGCGTTCTGGATTTTTACTTACTAAAAATCTCTTTTAAGATCTCAAAGCACTCATCTCCCTCTTTGTAACGCTGTTCAATCAACTCTTTAAGCTTCATAGCCTGTAACTCTGATACAGGTTTCTTTCCATTCTCCATAATTGAGATGTAATTACTACCAACACCAACTTTTTCACCTAACTCACTGGTAGTTAAGCCCAATGCCATTCTTAAACGCTTATATAACTTTCCATCCATGATTTAATGTCCTATAATCGGAGTAGGTGGGGCTCTCACCCCACCTTGCTTTCTAGCTTAAGTGCTTAAACAGATTATAAAGTTGCCAAGCCTTTTCTCTGTTACTTTTGCTAGAAAGTATCCAAAGGATAGTTAACATCAAAGTTAAATCATTCTCATCCATTTGAATATCTCCGTTAGTTGAACATCTCTTTTTGAGTCCCCGTTCTCATTGAACGTGCTTATATTATAATACTATTTATTACTTTTGTAAATAATTCTATTAAATCACATCAAAATTTTAGCAGCTTTTCTTTAATTAAATTCCTTTATTTTTCAATACTATAAAATTTTCTTTAGTTTTTCCTGTTGCAATTTAGTTAGTTTTAACTAAGATCTTTAATAAAGATTAGCTAAAACTAATAATTTACAGGTATTCTGAAATGGCAACACTAAATTTATCTCTCGAAGTATCAGATATTCAGATCTCAACTCTTACTTTAAAAGCAAACGAGTATAGAAAACTCAACGCTGAGATTGAAAACGCAAAAGAATTAGCTTCAAAGTTCTTTGACAGAGTTTCTTTGAGCCTAAAGTCAGACATCAATAAAGAGCTTAATGAGAAACAAATGGCCTATTTTGATGCTGTGCAGATGATTGTTGTAGCTCAAAAGATTGAGGACAAGATCACTGACGCTGTTTTAAGTCTTGGTAAAGAGCATGAGTCAAAGAACCCTACAGACGATACCAATGACAAGCATGATCAAGACAAAGGTACACCTGTAAAGTCTGTAAAAACTCCTAAAGCTACAGCTAAAGAAGCAAAAAAGACTGCAACAGAGCCTGTTAAAGATGTACCTGTAAAAGATCCTGTTGAAAAGAAAGCTGATGGAGCATGTGATCCTGGATCATCAGTATCTAAGGCTGTTAAAGCTGCTGCGCTTAAGGTAATTCACTCAACTGATCCTCAGTGGTTGTGGAGTGTTCATCAGTTAGCTTACAGCCAAATCAAGAATATACCAGCATCATTTGATATTGGTGTAATTGAAGATCTTGCAGCATGTCGAGCATGGGAGCTTCTTAAAGACAAAGAAGAAACTGTACTTGAAGGTGTTAACTTCAACGCTCAATACTTCGACAAGCAAGAAGGCTTTAAATGTTGCAGGGGGTTGGTTAGGACAGGACCACAGCTCAAATCAGCAATGGCTTTCAAGGCTCTTCACTCAATATGCGTCAACTATTACCAGTTCAATTCTAAAGGTATCAGCTTTGCTAGCAAGTTTATCTCCTATTGCAATTATGCAATAAAGCTTATTGATGATGAAAATGACAGGTCACTTGTATTAGCTGAAGCTGACAGACTTAAGAAAGCTTTTATTGATAACTGTCGAGCTAAAGAACAGGAGAGCCTCATAAATGAAACTAAGTAAAGACACAAAAGCTGTATTAAGCGACCTTATGGCAGGTGTTGGTTTTATTGGATGCTGTGCTGCAACTATCTACCTGTACAGCTATGAAGACGAGATTTACACCCTGTTAAACAAATTCTTTGGGCTCTAGTGACAGGCTCAAGACTAACAGACATTGAGGAGTAACCAATATGACTAAAGCTAAGCTCAAACAAAAGCTATATGACCTGATGGTAAACATTACCGTAAGCATGTTCATAATCTTAGCTTTTTTCATGGTGGCATCAATGTTAGAACAATTTCTGTAGCAACGAAAGGCAGAAAGAGCGCGCTCATCCGCTCTTAAATATGGTGAGTAAGTTAGAAACATGAAAATATCTCCTCAATGAGATTTACTGAGGTTAGGTTCTTAAGTTCATTCACTTTCCTAACCTCAGGCTTTTTGAACAAGTTTATAAGGAACTTATATGAATTTACTTAATAAAACAGAAGTTGCCATGAAGCTACACATGACCACGCAGACGTTCTTGAGACACTTAAGACTGGATTGGACAGATTTTCCTGAATCTTTCCCATTAACAAATTCAAGTAATGCTCAAAGAGTATGGATAGAGCCTGATATTGATGATTGGGTTCTAAAAAAAAGACAAGATTATCTTAAATCACACAAGGAATGAGTTAAAAAATGAGAGTTTTAGTTCACAAGATCTTCTTTGATGAAGAACCTATTTCAGTCTATTCACAATACGACCATATACACAGTGCTGAAGAGAAGCTATGTATGTTTATCAACGACAATAAGATTGAAAGTAAAGATATCCAGTGCATACATGCTTTTCCAATGACTGATGACAGTGGATCTTTAGTAGACGGTTATGCAAGCGTTTTTTATTGGGTAAACAAGGAATAACAAGATGAAGAAATTATATGGCGTTTGGTTTAAGAACAGTTACGAACCTTTAGCAATGTTGGATATCAAACTTACTGATAAGACATTAAAGCCTTATGAGCCTGTTAATACATATCTTTTGTACAAGGCTCTGTTTATGGGTGCCAGACCTACAGATATTAGAGCAGCATTTATCGCTTTAAAGAAAGGTGCTTTTCCTGATGTTATCAATAAGATCCAACCTTATCTGAAAGATCCTAAAACCATTTTGGAAGCATACAACACCTATGATGCTTATGAAACTGAGAGCAAAACCATGGATGAGATCAACAAAGAGCTTGATAAAGCTAATCCTGATACACCACAGGCTTTTGCAAAAGGTGTGATTGAAGCTCAGGAAGCTAATGAGGCTAAAGCCAAAGATGAAGTTAAAGACGTTAAATCTGATACCAAGGCAGTAGAGCGCGTTGAGACTGTAGAACCAAAGCCTACAGATACTAAGAAAGAAGACAAAAAGCCAGTGATTGAGATTAAAGATGAGAAGAGCATTGAGAAAGCCTGCCGAAGCTCAGCAGAGGTTAAAGCAGATGAAAAGACGGAGACTGAGATTAAGACACTTGCTAAGGTTTCTCCAAGAACAGGAACAAAAGGAGCTGATGCAGCAAAGCAAGCCGTTCCTGTAGCAAAGGTCAATGTAGATAAAGCAAAGTATGTCTTTGGTGTAAGAGTAGGCACATACGACAAGCTACTTCGCGCTCTGGGCTTTGATGATGAGTATATCAATGCAAACTTATCAAACTTTGAGATGGATAGCCATGCTCTAGAGTTTGTTGTAGTCGATGAGCTTTGCCATAAGACAAAAGTTGATAAAGGTACCTTGGTATTTCAAATGAAACGTTTATTAAAAGCTTATGAGCTTAAATACAAATATAGCAGCTTAAAAGATGATGAGCATAGAACTGACCGTGTGAAGTTTCGTGTAGGTCTTTTAAATGCTGCAAAGCGTTTTGAACTTAACGGCAATCATCCTTTAAACAAGACAACTGTAGCAAAGGCATAACTATGAGAGTAAGTGAGCTTAAAGCTTGGCTTAAGAGCGTTGAAGATGAATTTGATGGTTCTGATCCTGAGATTGGTATTGACGTCTTAGCAGGCAAACATATCGAGTTCTGGTCAATGAATTTAGACGGAGCTCACTTTATTAAAAAGGATAATTGCCTGTCTCTCTTTCAAGTTCGCTTACGCTCTCCTATTCCTCATGGAGCTTTACTAAAAGTTAAAGTACCTGGATTGGATAGCTTAGAGTGCAATCTGCATGATGCTATAGCTCGTTTTGTTGAGGAATACGAGGTATCAGGCGACTTAAAAGCATGGCAAGAGCAAGATATCGATATGCAGGAGTTTACCGTTGCTGTTATCAAAGATGATGTCTCTCGCTTGGTTCGCCTGTCTGAGGACTTGTTGTGTATATACAACAGAGATGATCTAATCGAGAAGTACAGTTTATTAGTTACTAAAGAGTAAGACCCAGTATGAAGTTTTTAACTGTTGAGATGGATAACTTTATTAAAGAGCGTGTGCTTTATGAAGTTAAGGTAAATAAGCTGTCCCCTGCCGATGCTCATGATAAAGCAAAACAAGCTTTAAAAGACTTGATCTTGAGAGTGTATGGCGCTGAGACAAGAGCAATTTACATTAAAGATTACGGCTTAAAACCTGATATCGCTCTTCAGGCTGCTGTAAGTGATTGCAAGATCAAGATTGAGACTTACTTTGAGACTAAGGCTCCTAAAGTGGGTAAACAATCTGACAAAGTTGTCTGGACAAATGGCTTTCATAAATCGTAAATGATAAACCAACTAAGGAATAAAACAATGGAACATGAAACATCACAGAACCTTATCAAGGTTGAACTGACAGTTAAACAGCTTACAAGTATCTTAATCAATTTTGATTATCTGAATAAGCTGGCAAAGGAACGTGGAAAATCACTAATAGCCATTAAATACTCAAATGATATAGAGCCTTTTAAGAAAGCTTTGAACTACACCCTTGCCGAAGATCCTCGTCAATTTTCAGCCGAAGAATGTGACCTCTTATATTGGGCTAATAAGTTTGTTAATGATCCTGATGCTGCTAAGAAGATTGATGAGTTTTTCTCATACTTTAATTCTGCTAATGATTAACAAGAGTATAGCTACATTGAAAAGCATGAAGTATGCGCCCCCACAATTTGGTTAGGCGTTTGGTTAAAAGGTGAATAGTATGAAGTTTAAGAATTTTGATATTGAAGATGTGTTTGGTCCTAACGACACTGAACAGGCAAAAGCCTATATAGGCAAAAAGGGATACTATGCTGACTATATAAATCAATTAGATGAATTTATTGAGAATAAAAAACATATTGGTCCATTATATTCGATTGATACTGTTAAAGACGATACTTTCGAACGTTTTTGTAGTTGGCAGTAGTTTTGACTACAGCTGTCACTATACTTTCTTTTTACCATTAGACAAAGTTAAGAAAACAGAGCCTACAGAGACAAAAGTTACTTATAGATATCGACCTTTTAGAACTATAGCAGAAGTTGATGAGCTTTTAGCAAAAGACAATGTAAAACATTATTGCTACGTTGGAAGCGATTTATGTCTTAGATACAAGGCTAAACCTAATATTACTAAGCAGATTACAATCACAAATTTAGAAGTAGATACAAAAACTAATAGATTACTCTTTATAAATAGTTTTACTCCTAAATACCTGGTTAAGACTTTTGATATTAAGCTCGCTGGTGAATGGTTCCCTTTTGGAGTGGAGGTTAAAGATGAGTAATGGCGAAGTTAGTTTTAAGCTGTTTGCTTGGTAGTTAAAGTTTTAAATATTTAGTGATTGCTAGCACAGCATAATTCACTTAGCTTTGCTAGCATTAAAGAAAAGAGAGAGAGGTGTGTTATGCAATTGACTTGTTATAGATTCCATCTATGTGTAGAACATTCGTTATTTACCTTCAACATAAAAGAAACAACAGGCAAATCTGAACAGGAATTGGAGGACAACAAGCAAAACTTATTTTGGAAAAACTTACTTAAGATTATCAAAGAATTAGAAAAGGATGATAATTCTAATCTTAAAGAAAAGTATTCAACAAGACTGATATTCAAAGATGATGATAAAAAACTTTTGTTCTTTAGATTTGGAAAATTAAGACAAACTTCAATTCTTGAAGCTAATTTAAAAACAACAACACTTGTAAACAATTGGGAAAAATATTCAAATATCTTCATAGATCTTGAAAGTCAAATTGCTTGCATTGAAGAAGATAATTTATCTTTTAATATGATAGATAAAAATCTTTTTAACAAAGTTAGAACTCCTCTTTCTAAATCTTTTATCCAATTAAAGTTTATGGCAATGTCTGAATCAAAGACCTACTGGAACTTTATTAGAGAAAATAGAGGAACTATATCTGAACTGTTTGTAGAGGTTTATGGTAAAAACATGCCTCATCAAACGCAAGCAGCCAATGTTGTATTAAGAAGGATGCAGAGTAACTTTCAAGCTGATAAATCATCGTTTAAAACTGTAGAGTCAAAAGGCAGACTTGTGCTTGCAGACGATGATCCTGATGTTATAGGTATTGCTGATTTAGCTGACTCTGGAATGGCAAAGGTTGAAATGAAAACCATTAGTACAGAAACTTCCCCTCAAAAAGTATTTAAGTCTCAAGATAAGACCTCTGTTAAGGAAATCAACGTCGTTAAGAAACAGTTGGATGAGAATGTAGATAGTAACTCAGATAGCTACATCAGATATATATTTGATTTAATAAGAAAATGCTTTAAAGGTTAGAAAAGCTATGCTTAAGATGTTTATTGATTATTGTAAATCATGCTCTTTTGATTGGATCATAATCTTTTGCTTAAGCATTATCCTACTTACTTTAGATTCATATTTTTTAAACAATACCTTACTTGATTTATTTAGAGAGAATTGCTTTAGCACTATCTTAACCTTATACTCAGTCTTTATTGCAAGCTACATGATTGCATCACCTTATATTGTATCTTGTGTTAAAGATCTTGCTTCTTATAAAGGCAAAACTCCTGATGACTGGGAAAGCTGTTTAAATATACTCTCAAATGTAAGATCTGCAATCACAGAAGGTACAGTTACTTTTATATTCTGTCTTGTAAGCTGGCTTATTTTTAAACATAACTTTAGCTTCTACTTTGTAAATTTCTTTTTTGCAACACTGGGGTTTTCTTGTTTAATCAATATCTTTTACATAATGCTTGACTGCGTAAAGATGATTAATGTTGTAAGTACAATATCCTTATACTGTCATAAAGAGGATTTTGACAAACAGCATTAACTCTTCCACTTTCCCCAATTTTTGCGCTATACTATATATGTAGCTACGAGCTACCGTGCCTAAGAAACACGACAATCAATAGCGCAGATGTTGCGACAAGCGTCATCTCACCTCTTTAAGTACACAGTCATTAGACTTCGTGTATCTGCTGTATGGTGAGTGTGGTGTGAATATATCGAATAAACACCGCTCGACTATTGACGAGTTTCTTAGCACTCACCGCCCCAAAAGCATTTAAGAAGTAAATCAATAGGAGACATTCACTATGTCTAATCAAATCTCAACTTATAACTTCCACAAATCAAACATTCGTGTTATTACATCAGAAGATGGTGTGGTCTTATTCTGTCTTGTAGATGTATGCGCAAGTCTTCAGTTAACCAACGCAAATAATATCGTTAACCAAATTAAAGAGGAATTTAGCATCCCTATGTTAAACATAGGTATGGTCACCCGCCCTGACGGCTCAATAATTGAAGCTAACTTCATCACCGAGCCACAGCTCTACTTCGTAATGATGAGGTCACGTGCTAAGGTTGCCCGTGAGTTCAGGCAGTGGATTTGTAATGAAGTATTACCTTCAATTCGCGCTCAAGGTGCCTATGTTGCAAATAACACTCATGTAGATGATCATGAGGCTGAGGCTGAATCTCAAAAACGCTGCTGGTATGTAAAGCAGCTTACTGACTTATGCCAGAAGTACAACATCTCAGATGAGGCTTTAGTTGCAGCTGTTAATATTGCCCAACGTGCATTTAAGCAAGGCTATGCTATCGCGCTCAATAAATCTACAGATACTACAGACAAGCAGCCAAAGGCAGATGATAGATTAACCATCACTGAGGATGAGGCTACTGCAATTGATCACATGATCTACTTCCATGATATGTTTAAGCCAGATGTCTTACAGGTTTTCAGAAAGGTTACTAAGCTACAGTCTCAGCTTGCAGCACTGGTATGTACTATCCAAGATCTTCCTCTTGCTCGTCTTTATGAGTCAGCTACAGCTCCTGAAGTAAGCTGCCAAAGATTAAAGAGGTTTAATACTACTAAAGCAAAGAAAGGTGAACTTGTGGTTAGTGCTTAGAGATGTTAGACATATTGTCAAAGTCTACAAAAGCCAGAGGCGCCCTACTAAATAATTAGTAGCGACGCCTCCTAAAACTCCTTCTACAGCTAGGTAGATGAGCTAGTTCGTGCAAAATAAAAGGACTGCCCTCCCGCGTGGAGGGGTGGTTAATGAGTTTTAATTTTTATTCTTTGACAGAAATTTTAAATAGTTTAACAGTGATAAAAAGATGGTTGCTATCATTGAGCCTGTAAACGCTAATGATATTCCATAAATTACATAGACATGCCAATCTACAGTTTGCAGATATATCGATATTATTTTTTCATTGCTGTTTATAAGATGAAGATATCTGCAACCAAAAATAATAATTATGATAATACCTACAATAAATAAGGCATATCTTAATATTGTCTTATAATAATTTAACGTTTTAGCAGCTTTTTGTTCCAAAGAGTCATCTTGATTTTCACCTGATTCCTCCTGAACAGAGCTTCCATGCAATTTATCAAGCTCTTTTGTGTCAATATCACTTGTCTGAGGCATGCTTTATTAACCTTTTTTCAAAATAACTCTTAATAACCGAATCATCTAATGATGAATGCATTCCTGTATTTTTCACAGTATAAGACCATGGGCTGTCTGGTAAATGTGTCCATTCAACCAATTTACCTGCAGGATATTTTGCATAAGCATCTATAACCTTTTTTAGTAATGTTCTTTCATCTTCTGAAAGAAGATCTTTGCATTGATCTTTGTATTCAAGTAAGTATTGAACAAAACCATCTCTATTTCTAGAAGTAACATTATATACTCTAGGAAATACAGGACCATGTGGCCATGCTTTAGGATGCTCTGTACAAATACGTTCATCGAATGCCGCCAGCATTACACCATAACAGCAATATAAAAGTTTTTGCAGTTTTGTAAGATTGATAAAGTAATTAGATATAGCACAGTGTTTAACGATAAATGAGGCTATATCAATACTATCTAAAAAGATTTCTCTCATATATTCCTCCTTATAATTTTATCTATAAAACACTCTATATATAGTTTAAAACATTTTATAGTTTTCAGTCCAGCTAAATATCACAGACTGTAAAATATATAAATAAACGTGCTTTTTAATATATTTATAGATTATTTACTTGCCTTTAAATAATCAATAATATATAATTATAAACATAAGGAGGTGAGAGATGAAAGACAAAAAGAAACGTAAGCAATCCCGCAAACGTAAATGGTCAAGCGCCATAATAATCGCAGTGCTAGACATACTGATACAGATTATTCTTTGGATACTTGACCACTTCTTCTAAACATCAGCCCTTAGGTTGGAGGCCTAAGGGCTTGCTTAAAGTTTAAGTTAAGATTGGAGAAAATACAATGAAAAAATTAGATAAACTTGATTGGATCTTAGTGCTGTTAATTATTTTAATTACTATTGATGCAATTAGGTTAATTGAGACTATATACACAAAATTCTTTTAGGGAGGTTAATCATGAGAGGTGGATACAGAGAAGGTGCAGGACGTCCTGTTGGAACCACAGGCCCTAACAAAGCACCAGAACTTAAGAAATCAGGGCGCATTGTTGTTGTCTGTACTGAAGATGAGATGAATCAGATTAAAGAGCTTGCAAAATCATCAGACAAAACCACAAGCAGATTTATTGTGGATACAATCTTAAAGAAGTGAGTTTAAGGCAGTAGAGATACTGCCTAAATTGTGTGATAATAGAGAAAAATGAGTGTGCTGAATCACGTGGGATCCACCGCCACATATACGCCACACAAGGCATCTTATATGCTAGATTTAATTATAAATCAAAAAGTAATTTGCAAAAAATGGTGGTCGTTCTCACCGCCATAGCACCTTTTAGGTGCTTTTGTATCTAAAATCACCTAATTATCCTTTCTATTTTTTTCTTAATTTTCAATAAAATAATCGTTAAAAATCGGTGATACTAGCAGAGCTACTATCATAGCTAGTATCAAATAAATGCTACAATATGTGGCGCTAATGTGGCGTTTACAAATGTACAGTCACAAAAACGGCTAAACACCACATGGATAATTCAGGAGCATTTATGCTTACATTTTTAGAAAAAAAAGCCAGGCAAAAGATAAGGAATACAACTTAGCTGATGGTAATGGCTTATACCTGCGCATACTACCCTCAGGTATTAAAAATTGGATTGCTAATTTTAGATCTGATGATAAAAAGATAAGTAAGAAACTAGGATCATTCCCTGAGTTATCTATCAAAGAAGCTAGAGAGCAGCTATCTCTTTTAAAAGCCCAGGCTAAATTTGAAGGTTCTCCTGTTATTAAAGAAAAGGTTCATACATTTGAAGAGATCTACTATGAGTGGATTGAAGTTAAGAAGGTTAAAGTAAAGAATTGGCAGGACATCTCTAACCGCATTGAGCGCTATATCCTACCTTCATTAGGTAAGATTGACTACAAAGCTATTACTCCTGTAGCTTTTGTTGAGATCTTAAAACAAGATCTTTATACCAGAGGTAAGTACGAAACTATTAAGCGTATTTGTCTGTACATTAAAGAGATTGACATCTACGCTTTAAATATTGGTTATGTAAAAGAGCTTCACTTCCAAAATCTTTACTCTGTATTCCCTGTTAAGACGGTTATCAAAAACAGACCTTCTATTCATTACTCACAGTTAGCGTCTGTTCTTAAAGAGTTACAGGTTTAATTTTGACTAAAGTGTTTACCTTCCACAAATCACATTCAAGGCCATCTTTACCTGTACGCCATCCTAAAACTGTATATGTAATTTTTTTAGATTGAGCTTCTCGATATTTTGCTTCCTGTTCTGGTCCATTTGATATGCCACCGTTCATGGTCTGCTCTTTGTAGCGATAGAATCTGAATCTTTTAATTTTCTCATCTTGGCATTTAGAAATTTGCTGCAGGTCATCACCAAATTTCTTATTATTTCCATTCTGATCATTGTCATACCAGTAACGAGAGAAACGTTGACTGTAATCTTTCTGTGTTGATGCTGTCAGAATATTGGTTCCTAATTCTAATGTTGCACCAGATGATTTCGGATCATCAGTATCAGTAATTATCAGATTGCCATACTCATCATCCATAAAATACAGACCTAATGATTTGGTTAAATTCTGAATTGCCTTAAAAACTGTTTCACTGTTTTTAACAGTTGAGTGAACATTTGAATTAACCGCAGCCTTGTTTGACTCACAGACAAGTTTTATTCCATAAGGAGCTATTAACTGAGATACAGCAAGCTTTAAAGGGATGTTTTTAAACTGAGTAACAGCCTTTGTAATATTAGGCTCTACAAAAGATTTGCCTCCGTTAATATTCTTTGTCCAAGAATTATTTTTAATGCTTGATAAGTCATATCCCTGTGGAGCTACGTTACAGTCTACTAAATCCTCTGTCTTACTTCTGCCAACAACTGAAGCTGTCACTGATGTACCGTTATAACTGATTGGAGTTGAGTCAATAAAGCCTGTCAGTACAAGATCATCTCCTATTGTAAGCTGGATTTCATCACCAGAAGTAAACTTTGGAATTTCACTTTGGGCATAAACTTTTGAAGTTATGTCCAGCTGAAAAGTTCTAGATAACGCGTTAATCTCTGAAGTAATAGATACAGATGACCAGTAGTTATATGTAGTTGCACTGTTAACTTTAAGCTGTACTGTGTTTTTTTTGACCATAAAAAAGCCCACAATTAAGTGGGCCTCCATAACAAATTAAAACTAATATTTTTCACATTCAATAGAATCATCAGAATGCTGTATACAGCGATATTCTTTGCCATCGATCGTTACTTTTGTTCCCCTACTCATAGGATCAATCATACTATTGACTCTAGCTACTTTTAACTGGTCTTCCAATGAACCAAGCTGTGCAAAGTCCTCATCTTCCCAATTACAATCTTCTGTAAAACCATCCTTGGGAGAACAGTAAGCATTCGCACATCCGATTGATGACAACAAAGCAATTAAAACTATTAATTTTTTCATATCAACTATCCTTCTTTTCTTGAATTATAGTCTAAAAATTAATGGTTAAAACACTAAGATACAGATTTTGTAATTCTGATTGGAACCTTTTGCATGAACAAAGGAAAATGAATGTTATTACGTCTTATGATTTCATCCACTCTGCTGGTATCGCCATACTGTTCATAAGCTAAAACCAAAGTAGGCTGTGGCTCTTTTGGAGTTACAGTTATGGTTTTACCATCAGCTAGAACCTCATTTGTAAATGTAATGATAAACATTGCTGTAAAGTTCCTCCAGACTTTCATACAGATTACTGTCATCAGTTCCCTGATATATCATTTCAGCTTCAATAACTGAAAGAACTTCATTACGCAGTGCAAGAATTTAATCTTCAGATTTGGTATTTCCGGCAGTATCAGCATCCCCGTCACTCTCACCATCCAGGTTTGTTCCAACAAGAGAAACAATACCGGCTAACTGAGCAAGTAAAGTAAGCCTTACTGAAGTTTTTACGGCTTCAGCTAATTCTGATTTCTGAGTGTTAATATCAGTCTGCCTAAAATCAACTGCTGTTCCTTGAACCGCACCTTGAGCAGTTCCATGAGATGTCCCAAGAGCAGTGCTGGTGACTGATGAGGTTGTACTTAATTCATTAGAATGAATTAAATTAAGTACAGCGTGACCTGCATTTCTCCAGTTCTGAATAACATTAGAGTAATTGCCTACTCCTAACTGATACTGTACGCCAGACTGAGACTGCAACAGGGTGCCTACAGGGACATCCACAACGTCGTTATAATAGTTAAACTTAACTTCTCCCAT
>OIYF01000119.1_pt1 | contig 38288 bp, 29 predicted proteins | sample 1587971 | NCBI WGS metagenome assembly OIYF01 (sample SAMN03283248) | human gut metagenome | biome: human-associated habitat; material: feces | host: Homo sapiens | place: Peru | collected 2012 | reverse complement strand
TATACACCGATGCGGAAAGGAGAACTCTCCACAGGACGGAAGATGACACCCGCCTTTACATCAAATCCAGTTCCGTCAATCTTCAGACTCTCGCACGACTCACCAAAGGCTTCCTTTTCAGCTACAAAATTCTCTGTATAGTAAGAGTCGCTGTGGTAATTGACATCATGCAATCCCAAGGTGACACCCCACCATACGCGGTTTTTGATGCTTCCGCTGATATTGAAGTCGTAGACACCGATGTAGCCATGCTGATACTGTCCGAAAAGGAAGGAACGACCATCATAGAAATTCTGCAAGTTATTCTCGTCCTTGCCCATCAACTTATGATAATTCTCGTCCACACCGTTCCAGATCAGGTCACCCGCATTGCGGATATAGCCATCATATCGTGTGTCGATAAAGTTGCTGTAGTCAGTCTTGTTGGCTGCCAACTTAGACTGTGAGGCACCGTTGAGCATACTGGTTGCCGTGAGAATCTGCATGAAGTCGGTACTCTTATGGAAGTTGAATGCCAGGTTGACGTAAGTCTGGTTGCGGTGGGCCATAGACCATACAAAACCAATCTGGTCGAAGCTCACCTTCGAGTTCTTTCCATCGATGTAGGCATTGGTGCCATCAAAAGTGAAGTTCTTGTCGGCCGACGACTGCGCCAGCACACCGGCAGAAAGAGCTGCCTGACTCTTGCGGAACATACCTATACCTGCAGGGTTGGTGCTGATAGTAGAAAGGTCAGCACCTAAAGCCTCCATGGCTCCACCCATGCCCACATAACGGGCAGTACCCGTGAGAGCAGTCTCAGCCAGTTTGGCATCCTGATAAGTTTCCTGTGCCATAGCCGGAATTGTCATGAGTCCCAACAAGGCCGGCAAAATGATCTTTACACGTTTCATATTCTTGAAATATTAAAAAGTTTCTATCTTCTTCCACTACCATAACTGCGCGAACCGCCTCCGCCACCACTGAAGCCTCCGCCACGGCTGCCTCCAAAGCTTCCGCCATGACTCTGGTTGCCGAAGTTGCTATAGTTGAAGCTGCGGTTGTTGTTATAATTGTAGTTTCGGTTGCTGTTGGTATTTGTGCTCTCGCGACGGCCAAAGCGATTGTATTGCCCAGGATAATTATTCCTGTAAGAGCTATTTACGTTAGAGCCTGATGCTGAATGGCTAAAGCTACGATAGCCGTTGCTTGGGCGCACGTAAGCCACAGCCGGACCTCCCCAATACCAAGGATAATAACCACCCCATCCATACCAGGGACCACCATACCATCCTGCATAGCCATAATACCAGGGGTCGAACCAGGGATCAAACCAGGGATCGTACCATCCTGCATAATAGCCATAACGCCATGGATTATGCCAGAGCCAGTAAGAACTGCGCCAGTAGTATGGTCCGCAGCCGTAATAACTATAGAACCAAGGATCGTAAAATCCGTCCCAACGGCTCAGGTCTCGGGTGCAGTCGAAATCATCACCCATACCACGCATGTACTTCTCGGCAAAAGCCTCGTCATCGTAGATGGAATCGGGAGCCACGCCCTTGCCCACTCTGAACGATATGATGTCGTTGCCCAAAGAGTCGGCACCGATGTTCTGATAATGGCTCAACAGTTTACCGCCACGGTTGTATTCATCCACATTTCGGTCGCTTCCCGACCAGTAGAGGGCATATATGCTGTCTTGACGTGCACGCTGGGCAGCCAACAGCTTTGCCTTCTGCACACGTTCCTCGGCTGCCTTCTTGGCTTCTTGCTTCGGGTTGAAGTAGAGGTCATCATCTTGTGCCATCATTGTCAATGGCAGGGCAGCCATAAAGACTGAAAGGACTAACCATTTTTTCATATTCTTTTTCTCCTATTTATTATTGTTGTTCTTCTTATATCTGTTATCTATGTCTATAGATACAATGAATCAAGTGCAAAAATATTGCTTATTTACATGCAAAAATACAGAAAAACCCTAAATAATGGTAGGTTTTTCCCTATTTTTTATATTTTTGCAGTAAAATTTAAAACGAAATTCAATGAAATACTTAGTAGCGACATTCAAAATCGAGGTTGAAGCCGACCTGATGCAGGTGTGCAGAGACCTCTTGGCAGACAGCTCGGCTGAAGCGGGATTCGAGTCTTTCGAGGAAACGGAGCAAGGACTGGAGGCCTATGTGCAGAAAGATTTCTTCGACAAGGAGGCCCTCGACAACAGTATTGCCGATTTTCCCATAGAGAGTGCCCACATCACTTATGAAGTGAAGGAGGCTGAGGACAAAGACTGGAACCAGGAATGGGAGGAACAGGGTTTTGAACCCATTTGCATCGACGACCAGATTCTCATCTACGACGCCAAACATCCCGACCTGCACCCTACTACATCGCCCGACCATATAGAAATAGGTATAGAGGCGAAGCTTGCCTTTGGTACGGGCAATCATGAGACCACCCGTATGATCGTCTCTACCCTTCTTGGAATGAACTTAGCGAAGAAGCGCGTTCTCGACTGTGGTTGCGGTACGGGTATTCTCGGTATTGCCTGCGCCAAGATGGGTGCAAGCGAGATTGTGGGTTATGATATTGATGAATGGAGTGTGAACAATGCGCAGCATAATGCCCAACTGAACGGCGTTGACAATATGGAGGTACTCTTCGGCAATGCTTCGGTCATCAACCACATCAGCGGAATGTTCGATCTGGTGATGGCAAACATCAACCGCAACATCTTGTTGGCTGACATGAAGTCGTTCAGAAGCGTGCTCAACGAAGGCGGCTATCTGATACTGAGCGGATTCTATAACGAAGACATCCCCGTGCTGATAGAGAAAGCAGAGGAACTGGGACTGAGAGAGGTAAGCAGAAGAGACGACGAAGGCTGGGCGTGCCTTATTCTGACCACTCCATAAACTTGCGCTCGTTGTTGTTGGCTCCGATGCACAGCTGGCGCAAATCATAATAGCTGCCATTGTAGATATTGAAGTCGACATAACCCTTAATACCTGGCAACTTACCGGCATCGGTATGTTGCCAGAACTTCCATTTACCCTTGTATTGTACCTTGTCTACATAGTAGTGGGCTATCCAATAAGGATAGTCGTCGAAAACAGGAGCACCAAGGTACTGCTCCTTAAATTTATAATAGGTGTAAATGATGGGCTTGACATGATAACGGTCTTCCACGATGTGAAGCCAAGTCAGCACATCGCGCTGGAATTCCTCCACACTCTTATCGGCAGGCTTGTGTTCTATGTCGAGAACAGGAGGAAGGTCGCCTTCTGTAAGATGCACTTTATCGAGGAAGAAATAAGCCTGTTCGCGAGCCGACGACTTGTTGCTCCAGAAGTGGTAAACGCCTCTGATAAAGCCATAATCGCGTGCCTGATTAAAGTTTTCTCTGAAATTCTCGTCAAGACGTGAGGAACCCTCAGTACTCTTGATAATGATAAAGCGCAGGGGACAACCTTTGATCATGGCGTCCTTGAGTTGTTCCCAGTCGATAGTGCCTTGATAATGCGAGATGTCGATGCCTCGTATTTCGTATCCGTCAGGATACTCGGCATCGCCATAAAGCGCACGCCAGCGGAACCCCGTTGGTCCCACAAAGAAATAATAGAACGCACCCACGTAGAGAAGCACAACAGCAATACCTCCTATCCACCATGCCCAGCGAGGGTATCGGCCAAAGAAGCCATGGCGGGTACGAGAAGTGCGACGGCGCCTGACGGGCTGTCGACTTGTTTTGCGTTTTTGTGGTTTACGTTGGGTTTGTACCATTTGGTTTTAATGTGCTTTTATGAAGTTAAGGAGTTAAGAAGTTAAGAAGTTAAGAAGTTAAGGAGTTAAGGAGTTAAGACAACAGTCTTTTTGCGCAAGATGTGGGATTTACCCTCTAAGTTTACCCTCTTCCTTAAACATTAAACACTTAATATCAAACACTTAACATTAAACATTAACCTTACTCCTCCCAGCAAAAGCAAAGAGTGAAAAGCAAAGAACCGCATGGATTTAAAATAAAAGCATTTGAATTCTTCACTCTTCACTCTCCTTATTTTATAGGGTAACTTTATTTACCTTCCTGTTCCAGCTTCAGAGTCTTTGTGGTCTGATCGCAAACCTCAGCAGGACCCCAGTACTGGATAGGACCAGGATAAATGTAAGAAGTTTCTCTTGCCCAAACATCACGCTTGGCAGCGAAAGCCTTGAATGGAGCACCATCAAGCTCAACGAGAGCCTTGCGGATAACTGGCTTCATCTCGCCATTACGCTTCTCCATGTTCATCATCATGGTGATTGGCACACCTCCTGCCTTCCATTCGTCGGTATTGGCTGTTGTGTTCTTTACGATGGCCATGTAACCAGTCTTGCCGTTGGCGATAAGCTGTGCAGCGCTGGTTCCAAGTGCGTAGCAGTAGTCTGCGTCAAAGTTGGATGGAGCAGCGCAACGACCTTCGTAACCGAAGAAGTGATGCTGAGCGGCAAACTTACCTACGTACTTGCCTTCCTTCTTCCATTCGTCCAACTTGGCAGCAACCATCTCAGAGAGCAACTTCTCTGTCTCGATGAGAGAAACCTGAACGTTTCCGTGTGGGTCGCGGTCGAGAGAGAGCTGACGGGCAACACCCTCAGGAAGAGTAGCGAATGTCTCGGCATTCTCCTTAGAGAGGTGAGCCAGAATGTACTCACGCTGAGCATCCTTGTCCAAATCCTTATAGTCAGCACCATGAGCAGCCAAGAGGTCGTTCAATTCCTCAATAAGACGACCGATAGCAGGGATAAATTCTATCAATCCTTCAGGAATCAGAACAACACCGAAGTTGTTACCGTCAGCAGCACGGTCGGCTACTACCTGAGCGATATTCTCTACAATCTGATTCAAGGTCATATCCTTGGCCTCTACCTCCTCAGAAACAAGGCAGATGTTTGGCTGTGTCTGAAGCGCGCACTCCAAAGCAATGTGAGAAGCCGAACGACCCATCAACTTGACGAAGTGCCAGTATTTACGTGCAGAATTGCAATCGCGCTCAATGTTACCAATCAACTCAGAATAAGTCTTGCAGGCTGTATCGAAACCAAAAGAAGTCTCAATCTGATCGTTCTTCAAGTCACCGTCGATAGTCTTAGGACAACCGATTACCTGTACACCACACTTCTTGGCAGCATAGTACTCAGCCAAAACGCAGGCATTGGTATTAGAGTCGTCACCGCCGATGATAACAACAGCCTGGATGTCCAACTCGCGGATAATCTCCAAACCCTTGTCAAACTGGTCGGTCTTCTCCAACTTGGTACGGCCAGAACCAATCATATCGAAACCACCAGTATTGCGGTAGTCGTTGATGAAGTCGGCTGTAATCTCCATATAGTTATGGTCAACCAAGCCACCAGGACCCATGAGGAAACCATAAAGGCGGTTGGCTGGGTTCAACTTCTTCAATGCATCAAAAAGACCACAAATGACATTGTGACCGCCAGGAGCCTGACCGCCACTGAGGATAACACCCACGTTCATCTTGGTGTCGTGAGCCTCGTCACCAGGTACGAACTCTACGAGAGGCATACCATAAGTGTTAGGGAAGAGCTTCTTGATTTCTTCCTGATTGTCTACACTCTGAGTAGGAGCACCTTCTTTCACTTTTACATTGCCCTGTAATCCTTTAGGGAGTTTAGGAAGGTAGGCTGCTCGTGCTAATTGCAATTCACTTTTTTCCATGTCTTTTAGAATTTATAATTTTTTATTTACTGAAACTTCAAAACATCTGCAAAAGTAATTTATTTTTTCCACATAAAGAAACAAATAAAGCTAAAAATGAGTTAAAGAGAACTTTTTTTTCATTCTTGTGCACGAATTACGAATAAAATTACTATCTTTGAGCATTGAAATCATATTGTCATTCATTTAAAGATAAAAACTATGGCTAATAAAAGAGATTTAAAACGTACAATCAATTACATCACCAGCGATATGTTCGCTGAGTGTGTAGCAGCTTCATTGTATAGCAGCAAACCAGCAGACGAAGACGTTGACGGCATTCTGACTGCTATTGTCATGATTCGCACAGACTTTATCTGCCGCGTGTCACATCCAGAGCCAGGCATGGAGCAGAAAAAGTACTATAAGAAGCTCATTGAAGACTTCAACAAGCAGGCTTGCGAGATTATTGACCAAATCAACAATCTGGATTAATTATTGGAAGGAATTCTGATTATTACATTATTATATATAATATCAGTTTTCTAACCAAAACTTCGAAACACACTGTAATGATTCAACAATTATCCAAATGGATACTCTATAAGCGCTTGGGATGGACCAAGGAGATTACCATAGCCCATCCCGAGAAGTATATTATCTGTCTTGCTCCACATACCAGCAACTGGGACCTCCTCATCGGACAACTCTACGCTCATGCCGAAGGAATCAAGAGCAACTTCCTGATGAAGAAGGAATGGTTCTTCTGGCCATTGGGACCCATCTTCCGCAAGATGGGAGGAATACCGGTATGGCGAAGCAAGCACACCAGCATGACCGACAACCTGGCTGAGGAAGCCCGCAAGCGAGACCACTTCTGTCTCTGCATCACACCCGAGGGAACCCGTTCGCTCAACCCCGACTGGAAGAAGGGATTCTACTTCATTGCCCTCAAGGCAGGAATTCCTATCCTGCTCTATGGCGCAGACTATCAGAAACGGCTCATTACGTGCACCAAGCAGATTATACCATCTGGAGACCTGGATGCCGACATGCGAGAAATCAAGTTGTACTTCAAAGACTTCAAGGGAAAGAAGCCCGAGAAGTTTACGATAGGCAACATATAAAAACTCTGATGAAAGAAAAACTCTACATGATACGACTGTTGACTTGCAGTTTAGCTGCATGCTCATTCCTTTCCTTGCCCGTCGCAGCTCAGTCTGTGACGGGCAAGGTATACCTTGACGGCAACACAAGAGCATGGGAAGATATCAACTACGAGGGAGACCCATGGGTCTTCAACATGTCTCGCCCCTACTTTGTAACGCGTGGACTGCAGAACAGACACCTCTCGGTATGGGCATCGCACGGAAGATATTATGACGGAGACCAGAGAAGATGGAAATGGCAACGCCCCAACCTCTTCGGCACTACCGAGGACCTCTTCACGCAAACCATCGTGGTGCCCTACCTCATACCCATGCTGCAGAATGCCGGAGCCATTGTCTTCACTCCACGTGAGCGTGACTGGCAGAAGCATGAAGTGATCGTCGACAACGATGATGCCTTCAAACGCCCGTATTATGTTGAGACCGTCAACGGTAAAAAATGGAAAGACTGTGATTCCATAGGTTTCGCTGCCAAAAGAAGATATTATGAAGACAATCAGAATCCCTTTACCGACGGAACTGTAAGGAAGGCAAAAGCCACCAAGAAGAAGAACCATAGCGAGATAAGCTATCAGCCCGACCTGCCCGAAGCAGGCAAGTATGCTGTCTACGTAAGCTACCAAAGTCTGCCCAAGAGTGTGACCGATGCGAAATACATCGTCTACCACAAGGGAGAAGCAACCGAGTTTTCCGTCAACCAGCGCATGGGCGGAGGAACATGGGTCTACTTGGGCACATTCGACTTTGACAAGGGCTGCAATACACTCAACCGTGTGGTGGTAACCAATCAAGCTTCCAAACGAGGAGTGGTGACCAGTGATGCCGTACGTTTTGGTGGCGGCATGGGCAACATCCTGAGGGGCAACAACTCGAGCGGTATGCCCCGCTGCCTCGAAGGAGCACGATACTATGCACAGTGGGCAGGTGCTCCCTATCATGTATACGGAGGAAGAAAAGGAGCCAATGACTACGCCGACGACATCAACACACGCTCGCTGATGACCAACTGGTTGGGAGGCGGAAGTCCCTATATGCCTGCCCTTCAGGGAAAGAAGGTTCCTATAGAACTCTCACTTGCCGTACACAGCGACGCGGGTTACAACAAGGACGGAAAGACAACCTGGGGTTCCCTGGCCATCTGCACCACCAACTTCAACGACGGCATGCTGAACAGCGGCATCTCGCGCATGACATCCAAGGACTTGGCCAAGGCTTTGCTCAAGAATCTGGTCAGCGACCTTAGACAGCAGTATGGCGAATTCTCAGAGCGTTATCTCTGGGACCGCAACTACTCCGAGACCCGTTTGCCCGAAGTTCCTGCCGCCATCATCGAGACCCTGTCGCACCAGAGTTTCCCCGACATGAAGATTGGTCAGGACCCGATGGGCAAATTCACCATTGCACGCTCGCTCTACAAGACCATCTTGAGATACGTATGCACCAACCACGGTCTGCCCTATGTGGTTCAACCCCTTGCACCCAACAATTTCTCGGTAGAGATTGATGCCCAAGGAACAGCCCACCTGTCATGGAGTCCGCAAACCGACCGCTGCGAGCCTACTGCTCAGCCCACATCCTATATTCTGTATACAGCCATGGGTAAAGGAGGCTTTGACAACGGACAGATCATTAAGGGAGCCTCCTGCAGCATGAACTTGAAGCCGGGCGAACTATATACTTTCAAGGTGGCGGCTCTCAACAGCGGTGGAGAGAGCTTCCCAACCGAGAAACTTTGTGCACGATACGAGCCAACTGCCACCAAGACGGTCTTGATCGTCAACAACTTCCATCGACTGGCAGCGCCTCAGGTGATTGACAACGACTCCCTGCAAGGATTCGACATGGAACAAGACCCTGGCGTTAGCTATGGATTGACGGCAGGATGGAGTGGTAAGCAACTTGTCTTCGACCGACAGAGGATGGGCAACGAGAGCAGTTCCGGCTTGGGCTATTCTGGCAACGAACTGGCAGGAAACTTCATTGCCGGCAACGATTTCAGTTATGTGGAAGAACATGCTCGCAGTATAGCTGCCAGCCAAAAATACAATGTAGCAAGCTGTTCGAGTGAATGTGTCGCAGCAGGAAAGGTGAAGATGAATGCCTACCCTGTAGTCAACCTCATCAATGGTTTGGAACGCTACGACGGTTACACACCCACCTATTACAAATCGTTCACCCCTACCCTGCAGCAACGGCTCAAGGCTTATACGCAGGGAGGCGGAGCCTTGCTGGTAAGCGGTTCCTATATAGGCAGCGACATGACCACACCCGATGAGAGGAACTTCCTGAGCGATGTGCTGAAAGTAAGTTATCCAACCAATGACAGCATCACACAGACTACCGACAGCGTATCGGGCTTAGGTCTACGTTTCGCTTATTACAACACGCTCAATGCCAGGCATTATGCTGCCACACATCCCGATGTACTCTTGCCGACAACGACAGTTGGTACCGCTCCCTTCAGCGCCATGGTTTACACATCAGGCTGTAGTGCTGCAGTAGCATATAGGGGAAATGACTATCGCTCATTCACCATGGGGTTCCCCCTCGAATGTATCAACGAGGAAAAGACTCGCACAAGCATCCTCTTGGGAATACTTCGTTTTCTGACAGAGTAGGAACAGAGGCGCTAAGTTTGCGCTTGTGTAAGCTAAAGATAAAAGTTCAATAAAGATAAAGATAAAGATAAAAACAACAACATAAAAACAGAAAGACTATGTACAAAATTCAAGCAAACCAATCAGGCACACGCTCTATAGAAGTGAGCGACCTGCACCTTGAGACCATCGACAAATATCAGTTGCTCCGCAACCTCGTAGACAGCAACGGCATCATCGACGAGGGAGTATTGGAGAAACTCAAGCTCAACGTACGTGCCCTGCTCGAAGCGGACAACTGCCAGGACAAGGCATTGCTAGACTTGTGTCTCGACGTCATCTACAACAGTAACATGAAGGCACTCGGCCTTCACAACCTCGTCCTGCTCTATGTGGACAGGCTCGACAAACGTGCCGCCAACGAGGCAGAAGACACAAACGCAATAACAGACTAAAACGTAAGAATGGAATACAGACTGACAGATTTTCTGCCTACCACTAAGAAGGAATGCGAACTGCGAGGATGGGATCAGCTCGATGTCATCCTCTTCTCGGGTGATGCCTACGTGGATCATCCATCCTTCGGTCCTGCCGTCATAGCACGCACGCTCGAAGCTCATGGATACAAAGTAGCCATCGTACCTCAACCCGACTGGCATGGTGACTTTAGAGATTTCAAGAAACTGGGACGTCCCCGTCTCTTCTTTGGAGTCTCGCCAGGCGCAATGGACTCGATGGTAAACCGCTACACAGCCAATCGGCGTATGCGCAGCGAGGATGCTTTCAGTCCAGACTCACGTCACGACATGCGCCCCGACTATCCTTCTATCGTCTACACACAGATTCTCAAGAAACTCTATCCCGATGTTCCTGTATCATTGGGCGGCATTGAAGCCAGCATGCGCCGCATCAGTCATTATGACTACTGGCAGGATAAGCTGAAGAAATGTATTCTTTGTGATTCGGGTGCCGACATCATCCTCTATGGTATGGGTGAGAAGTCTATCATCGCCTTGGCCGAAGCACTCGACAGCGGTCGCACAATCAAGGAGATAAGAGACATTCCGCAGACTGTCTTTCTCTGTCGCGAGGACGAGATCCCCGGCGGTATCAAGGAAGATGACATCATGCTGCACAGCCATGAGGAATGCCTGCAGAACAAGAAAGGACAAGCAGAGAATGTACGTCATCTGGAAGAAGAATCGAACAAGGTTCATGCCCAGCGCATGATCCAGCCCGTGGATGGCAAGGTGGTGGTGGTCAATCCTCCATTCCCTACCATGACAACGGAGGAGCTCGACGCCTCCTTCGACCTTCCCTATACCCGATTGCCTCACCCTAAATACAAAGGTAAGACCATACCTGCCTACGAGATGATCAAGTTCTCGGTCAACCTTCACCGTGGCTGTTTCGGTGGTTGTTCCTTCTGCACCATCTCTGCACATCAGGGCAAGTTTGTAGTTTGCCGCAGCAAGGAAAGCATCCTCAAGGAGGTGAAAAAGATTATCCAGATGCCCGACTTCAAGGGTTATCTGAGCGACCTCGGCGGACCATCAGCCAACATGTATGGAATGCATGGCAATAACCTCAAGGCATGTGAGAAGTGCAAACGACCTTCCTGTGTGAATCCACAGATTTGTCCCAACCTCAACACCGACCACAGCAAACTGCTCGACATCTATCATGCCGTGGATGCTCTGCCCGGTATCAAGAAGAGTTTTATCGGCAGTGGTGTGCGCTACGACCTGTTGTTGCACAAGAGTAAGGACGAGAAGATCAATGCCGCAGCCCGTCAGTACACCCGCGAACTCATTACCAAGCATGTGAGTGGTCGACTCAAAGTGGCACCAGAGCACACCAGCCCTGAAGTACTGAAGTTCATGCGCAAGCCGTCATTCGACCTGTTCTATGAGTTCAAGCGCATCTTCGATCGCATCAATAAGGAGGAAGGACTCAACCAGCAGATCATCCCTTACTTCATCAGTTCGCATCCCGGCTGTCATGAGGAGGATATGGCTGAGTTGGCGGTCATCACCAAAGGACTCGATTTTCATCTGGAGCAGGTGCAGGACTTCACTCCTACACCCATGACCATCTCTACCGAGACTTGGTATACTGGCTATGATCCCTACACGCTCGAACCGGTGTTCAGCGCTAAGACTCCAAAGGAGAAACTTGCCCAGCGCATGTTCTTCTTCTGGTACAAGCCGGAGGAGCGTCGAGCTATTGAGTCAGAATTGAAGCGCATTGGCCGTTCCGACCTGATAGCCAAGCTCTACGACAAACCATTGAGAGGTGGAAAAGGCAGAATGTCTCAAGCTCGTTACGACGACAAGGCCATTGGCTCTACTTACGACAATCCAGGAGTAGGACGTGGAGCCAAAGGCAAGCGTGGCAGCAACCGACAGGAGAATCAGCGTGGAGCCTACAGACAAGACTCACAACGAGGCGGCTATCGTCAGAATGTACAGAGAGGAAAAAACGAATATGCTCCAAAGGGTTATGGCAACGTGGGTTGTTACGACGAAGAGAAATATCTTAATGATGGCAAACCGCTGAACGGAAAGTCTGCCAACATACGTGATGTTGTGGCAGCTGCCAGGGCCGAATTGCACGAAGCCAAAGCCAAGGGTGCCGGCTTCTTCAAAAACAAAAAGAAGAAAAGCTTCAATCCCAACTTCGACAGCAACAACCGAAACAAAAGAGGAAAGAAATAAAGGAGTTTCATAAAACACCCGTGCGCAAGTATTCCAATAATTACAAATGATATTTGTTGGAATACTTGCGCTTGGCTTTTACTGGTGCACCATGAAAACCACCACCGATACTTCCGCCACTAAAGCCTCGGCTGCCGCCAGCCACACCACAATAGTCAGCCCACCGCGCACGGATACGGTCTACATAGTCGGCAGTTTCCGAACCACGCATATATCCATATTTCACAACTGGGTCGCTGTAATAAGCAGGCTGAGACAATCGCAATACAAACTCGCGTACATCACCCCAGTTGTATGCATTCCTGCCATGTTTACGTGCCAAAGACATGGCATCACGCACATGATGGAATCCACCATTATAGGCAGCTAAGGCGAAAAGTATACGCTGCGATGGGTCTCCGACATCAGCGAAATGCCCCTGCAGTTCAGCCATGTATCTTGCAGCAGCAGCCACATTAGCCTCAGGTTCATGCACCTGACTCATGGGCAAACCTAAGTGAGCGGCTGTAGAAGGCATAATTTGCATCAGTCCGCAGGCGCCAGCCCACGACTTTGCATTCGGGTCGAAGCAACTCTCCTGATAACACTGGGCAGCCATCAGTCGCCAGTCCATACGGGCTGCTCCGGCATACATCTGGAATAATCTGTCGTATTTAGATATCACACCTTTAGAACGATTGAGGAAAGGAGAGTAAACATGACGGCTGATGCTGCGTGAGGAAAGCAAGAAACTCTCCTCCTGTTTCACCTCTGCTATCATCTTAGGCTTGAACCAACTGTTGAGGGTATCGGCAAGACTCTTGTTGCCAGCAGCTACCGACCATTGTTCATCATCCGTTTTCACACCACAGAAGAGCAATCCGCCCTTCGCCTTCACACGAGCCAAAGGTACGGCTATCAGGTCGCCTTCGCCTTTCTGCAACTTACTCACCATTTCAGCCGTGTCCTTACATTCCTCCACACGTAACGACACACCAATCTGTTGCGCGAACTTCTCGCACAACAGATATTGCAATCCCATTCCATGCCCATGATAATCATAATAGGTGGTAGGTCCATTCACGGTCAGCATGATGAGTTCACCACCCGACACGATATCATCGAGCGACAAACCCTTGCCTTGAGACTGAGGAGCAGGCTCATCAGAAACCTCTACTTCCCCCACGGGCGTACCCCATGGAGTAAGCTCTGGTTGTTCCTTTTTTGAGGAGCATCCCAAGAGCATAAAACCTGCAACAAATACAAATAAATATTCTTTCTTCATGTTTAATGCTACAAAAGTACAAATATTCTTGCATATTCGGGCAAAAATCTGTACTTTTGCATTGATTTTTAATAAAAATGAAGAAATATGTTACGAATAGCAGTGCAGTCAAAGGGTCGTCTCTTCGATGACACCATGAATCTTCTCTCGGAAGCAGACATTAAAGTAAGTGCCTCGAAGCGTACGCTCTTGGTACAGTCAACCAATTTCCCTATCGAGGTGCTCTACCTTCGCGATGATGATATCCCTCAGAGCGTGGCATCAGGAGTAGCCGATATCGGTATCGTTGGCGAGAACGAATTTGTAGAACGTGGCGAGAACGCTCAGATTATCGACCGTTTGGGTTTCAGCAAGTGTCGCCTGAGCCTTGCCATTCCTAAGAAGATCGACTATACCGATCTGAAATGGTTCGACGGCAAGAAGATAGCCACCTCCTACCCCAACATCCTTCGCAATTTCATGAAGAAGAACGGCATCAACGCCGACATTCATGTCATCACAGGCTCTGTAGAAATCAGCCCCGGTATCGGTTTGGCAGATGGTATCTTCGATATTGTCAGCTCAGGCTCTACACTTATCAGCAACAATCTGGCTGAGGTAGAGGTCGTGATGAAGAGCGAGGCTCTCCTCATCGGCAACTGGAACATGGACGAGCAGAAACATCAGATTCTCAACGAGATGCTGTTCCGCTTTGAGGCAGTACGTTCAGCCCAGGACAAAAAATACGTGATGATGAATGCCCCTAAGGATAAAATTGATGCCATCACTGAGGTGTTGCCAGGTATCAAGAGTCCTACCATCATCCCTCTTGCCGACGAGAATTGGTGCTCTATCCATACCGTTCTCGACGAGAAGCGTTTCTGGGAAATTATCGGTAAGCTGAAGGAATTGGGAGCACAGGGCATCCTGGTAACTCCTATCGAGAAAATGATTTTGTAACAACCACTTGCAAATATCTTTGCATAAATAGTAAACTGAAGTTTCGCATGTGGTTCAAGTACGGGCTGAAGGCCCAAAAGCTCCTAACCCAGGGCATCGCCCTGGGTATAATGGCAATCAGCAATGCGCCCTGTAAGGGCAACAGCTTTATATATTGCCTGGAGTTTTAAAGCTTTTGCCCTTACAGGGCGACAGGTTACCGCCCCAAACAACCCAGGGCGATGCCCTGGGCTAAGAGTTTCTGCCCTTTCAGGGCGTGTGGGGCTTACTTGCGAAACTTGAATATATAAAACTTAAATTGGAATGAAGGTAATAAAGTATCCTGCAAAGGAAGAATGGAAGGAACTCGTTAAGCGTCCGCACCTCGATGTATCGCAGCTCAATGCGACTGTTGAGGGAGTTTTGGAAGACGTAAGAAATCATGGCGATGAAGCCGTGAAGCGCTATGAAGAGAAATTCGACCATGCCCATCTCGACAGTTTGTCTGTATCCGAGGCTGAGATGGACGAAGCAGAACTCATGGTGTCGGCTGAGCTTAAACATGCACTGGAGCTCGCCCATCATAACATTGCCCGATTCCATGAAAGTCAGAAGTTTGAAGGAAGCAAGGTGGAAACCTGCCCTGGCGTGGAGTGCTGGCAGAAAAGTGTCGCCATACAGAAGGTGGGGCTCTATATACCTGGAGGTACAGCTCCTCTTTTCTCTACCGTACTGATGCTTGCCACACCAGCCAAGATAGCCGGTTGCGAGGAGATAGTTCTCTGTACCCCTCCTAACGCAGAAGGTAAGGTAAACCCAGCCATCCTCATGGCTGCCAAGATAGCCGGAGTCAGCAAGATTTTCAAGGCAGGTGGTGTTCAGGCTATCGGTGCCATGGCTTATGGTACAGAGAGTGTGCCAAAGGTGTATAAAATCTTTGGTCCTGGCAACCAGTTTGTGATGGCTGCCAAGCAGCATGTCTCACTACACGATGTGGCGATAGACATGCCAGCAGGTCCATCTGAGGTTTGTGTCATTGCCGATGAAAGCAGCAACCCTGTCTTTGTCGCTGCCGACCTGTTGTCGCAGGCGGAACATGGTTTCGACTCTCAGGTGTTCTTCATTACCACCTCCGAAGAGATGATCTCCAAGGTGGTAAAAGAGGTTGAACAACAGTTGGAACGTTTGCCACGTAAGGAGATGGCACACAAATCGTTAGACAACTCGAAGTTCATCCTCGTCAAAGACAAGCAGGAGGCCATTGACCTGAGCAATGCCTATGCTCCCGAGCATCTCATCATAGCCACAAGCGACTTCGAGCAGTTGGCAGAGAAGGTGGTGAATGCAGGAAGTGTATTCTTAGGCAACTATGCCTGTGAGAGTGCCGGCGATTATGCCAGCGGTACCAATCACACCTTGCCGACTCATGGCTATGCCTTGGCATATAATGGTGTAAATCTCGACAGCTACAATCGCAAAATCACATTCCAGCATCTCTGCAAGGAAGGCATCCGAAGCATCGGCAAGGCCGTAGTCACAATGGCAGAAAATGAACAGCTCGAAGCCCACGCCAACGCCATGCGACTGAGAGTGGAAAGCCTTGGTGAAAGGTAAAAAGGTAAAAAAAGTAAAAAAGTAAAGAAGTAAAAGGTAAAAAAGCGTTTTATATGCTTTTTTACCTTCAAATTTCTGATAAAATCATAATGAAAGAACTGAAACAACTTTGCCGAGAGAATATTTGGAACTTGGCACCCTATAGCTGCGCCCGCAATGAGTTCAGCGGACGTAAAGCCCGCGTCTTCCTCGACGCTAATGAGAATCCATACAATGATCCATATAATCGTTATCCCGACCCTTTACAACTTGAGCTTAAGAAACAAATCAGCAAGGTGAAGGGCGTAGCAGAAGATAAGATCTTCTTGGGCAATGGTTCAGATGAGGCCATTGATTTGGTTTACAGAGTTTTCTGCCGTCCAGGCAAGGACAATGTAGTGGCCATAGCTCCAACTTATGGTATGTATGAAGTATGTGCCGACATCAATGACGTGGAATACCGCCCAGTATTGCTCAACGAGCAGTTCCAGACCACAGCCGACCATCTCTTGGCAGCCTGTGATGAGAACACCAAGGTCATTTGGATTTGTAGCCCCAACAATCCTACCGGCAATCTCATATCGCCCGAAACCATTGATGGCGTATTGTCACGTTTCGACGGTATCGTGGTAGTAGACGAAGCCTATAGCGACTTTGCCAAGACCCGCCCCTATCGTCTGCAGTTGGCAAAATATCCCAACCTCATCGTACTCAACACCATGAGTAAGGCATGGGGATGTGCAGCCATCCGTCTCGGCATGGCATTTGCCAGCAAGCAGATAATAGATATATTCAATAAGGTGAAATACCCTTACAACATCAACCTCCTCACTCAGCAGCAGGCACTCGAGGTGCTGAAAGATCCCTATCAGGTAGACGACTGGGTGAAGACCATTCTGCAGGAACGTGGCAAGGTGATGGCAGCCTTCACCGACCTTCCTATCTGCGAGAAGGTGTACCCCACAGAGGCCAACTTCTTCCTCGCAAAGATGACAGATGCCACAGCCATCTATAACTATTTGGTCAATCAGGGCATCATTGTGCGCAATCGCAACAATGTGCAACTTTGTGGCAACTGCCTGCGTATCACTGTCGGCAAAAAGAGCGAGAATATCGACCTTTTAGCCGCACTTCGCCAATATTGATAAAAAAAAACATGCTCCACTACAACAAAACAAAGAAATGCGAGTTATTATATAATAGGAATAGAATATTAATAGCATAATTATCACAAAACAAGCATACGACAACAATGAAAAAATACATCATTTTTGCACTTATGTTGCTGACCACTGGCACAGTCATGGCCCAGTCAGGCATGACGGATGACCAAGTAATGACATTTGTAGCAAAGGAGCATAACGCAGGAACTTCCAATTCGCAAATAGTAACCAAGCTGATGCAGCGTGGTGTCGACATCTCTCAGATTCGCCGAGTTCGTGAGAAGTATGAGAAAATGCAGAAGCAAGGTTCTTTGGCCAGTGCTACCGACCGCACAGGAGACACCAGTCGTCTGCGCAGCAATAATGGCAAGACTCGTTCCGACTATGGAAAACAGGCCGACAAAGAAGCAGCCAACTACTCCAACTATCGTGTGCAAGCACAGCGTGATAATTCTTATAAACACACTTACGATAGCAACGATGAGGAGTATGGCGACATGCAGAACGAACTAAACGGCATTGTGCCCGACTCTACCAAGATGCTCAAACAGTTGTTGGCTCAGCAGGCTAAAGATAAACATCGCGTTTTCGGCCGAGACATCTTCAATAACAAGGAGTTAAGCTTTGAGCCTAACATGAACATCGCTACCCCACAGAACTATCGTCTGGGGCCAGGCGATGCAGTTATCATTGATATTTACGGAGCATCTCAGCGCACCATTCAGAGCACAGTTTCTCCCGATGGCGAAGTAACCATCGAGGGTTATGGCCCTGTCAATGTCAGTGGACTGACTGTAGCACAAGCCAATGCCCGCTTACGCAACACACTCGGAAGCCGTTATCGCAGCAGCCGTGTGAAACTGACAGTAGGCCAGACTAAGACCATTATGGTCAATGTGATGGGCGAAGTAAAGGCACCGGGAACATATACCCTATCAGCCTTTGCCACCGTGTTCCATGCCCTGTATATGGCAGGAGGCACCAACAACCTCGGAACCCTGCGCAACATCAAGGTTTATCGTCACAACCGACTTGTTACCGTAGTAGATATCTACGACTATATTCTCAACGGCAAACTGACAGGCAACGTTCGCTTGGCTGATAATGATGTCATCGTGGTGGGCCCATACGACTGCCTTGTCAACATCAGCGGAAAGGTAAAGCGCCCTATGTTCTACGAGATGAAGAAGAACGAGAGCCTTAACTCCGTACTCAAGTATGCCGGTGGTTTTACAGGAGATGCCTATACCAAGGCTGTTCGCGTGAATCGTAAGACAGGCAGAGAGTATTCTGTATTCAACGTAGAAGAATTCGATTACGCCAACTTCCGTATAGCTGATGGCGACTCAGTTAGCGTAGACTCTATCCTGCCACGTTATGCCAATACCGTAGAGATCAAGGGAGCCGTGTTCCGTCCCGGCATGTACAACTTGGGCGAACAGATCAACAGCGTCCGCACTCTCGTAGAACATGCAGAGGGACTCACCGAGGAAGCATTTACAGCCCGTGCCGTAATGCATCGCATGAAGACCGACCGCTCTTTGGAGGTAATCAGCGTCGATATTGCAGGCATCATGAGTGGTAAGGTTGCCGACATCCCATTGAAGGAGAACGACGTACTCTTCATCCCTACCCGCCAGGACAAGATGATAGAGCGCACCATCACCATCCGCGGCGAAGTAAACTATCCTGGCACATATAAATATGCAGACAATGAGACCATCGAGGACTTCGTTCTCCAGGCAGGAGGACTCACCGACAAAGCATCTGTAGTGAAAGTCAACGTAAGCCGTCGAGTCAACAATCCGAAGGCATTGCGTCCTGACAGCATCATTGCTAAGAGTTTCGAACTCACCTTGAAGGACGGTTTCGTTATCGACGGTACACCAGGCTTTACCCTGATGCCATTCGATGAAGTCTTTGTCCGCAAAAATCCAAGTTATACAGAACAGCAAAATGTAAGTATCGAAGGAGAGGTTGTGTTCCAAGGTGCCTACACCATGACCAAGCGTCCTTCACGTCTGAGCGACCTGTATCACATGGCAGGCGGTGCTACCGACCATGCCTACATCAAGGGTGCCCGTCTTCTTCGCCGCACCAATCAGACAGAACGCGACCTGATGTACGCTATCTATAAAAAGGAACGCGAAAACCAGCAGAAGAACCTCCTTCAGTTGGCTGCCAGCAGCAACAACGGCTCCGCCATTCAGCAGTCAGCCGAAAATGCCAAGAATGCAGAACTCGAGAAGTTCAATATTCCAGACGAATACCCAGTAGGAATCGACTTGGCAGAAGCACTCAAGAATCCAGGCTCTGATGAAGACTTGGTATTGCGTGAGGGCGACCGCCTCATCGTACCACAGTACGACGGAACCGTTAAGATCAATGGAGCTGTTATGTTCGCCAACACCGTGGCATACGTCAAGGGCAAGCGAGCAAGCTATTACATCGACGAAGCTGGTGGTTTCGCATCAGATGCCGTAAAGAGCAAGGCATATATCATTTATATGAATGGCAAGGTGGCAAAGGTAAGTCATGGAGCCCGCATCCAGCCAGGTTGCGAAATCATTGTACCATCCAAGCTGAAGCGCAAGATGAGTGTTGCTGAAACTATGAGCCTTGGTTCCAGTATGTCGAGCATCGCCGCCATGATAGCTACCATCGCCAATATGACGAAGTAAAAGCATGACACCTCAAACGAAGGAGTCGTTCTTATGAAATATCCTATGCGTTGGTTAATGGGATAAGTTGTGATAAATAACTAAAGAAATTATGGAAGCAATCAAGAGATTACCAATAGGAATATCCGACTTCAAGACCCTACAGAGAAGTCAAAAGTATTTTGTTGACAAAACAAAGTACTTGCCATTATTAGAGAAGATTTCAAATTTTCTCTTCTTGATACGTCCACGTCGTTTTGGCAAGAGTTTGTTTTTGTCAATGGTAGCCGATTACTTCGATTGCGCCAACAAAGATATCGAAAAAGAATATCAAGGCACATGGATAGAAACACATCCTTTAGAATCAAAAGGCAAGTTTCAGATTTTGCAATTCGACTTTTCCCAGGTTTTGGACAGAGTAGAGAATCTTGAGGTCGACTTCAACACATACTGTTGCAGTTGTCTGAATCAATTTGTTCAAAAATACCAGAACTATTATACAAAAGACACGGTAGAATGGGCTTTGGCAGCCACTACTTCCAAGGACAAAATCAACATTCTGTCCAAAGAAGCCAAGGAGCGAGGCTATCATCTTTATCTCATCATTGACGAATACGACAACTTCACCAACACCGTTCTCAATGAGTTGGGCGAGGATACCTATCATAACATGACCCACAGCAGTGGTTTTTACCGCAATGCCTTCAAGATATTCAAACCGAACTTCGAACGCATTCTCTTTATGGGTGTCAGTCCTATCACCCTCAACGATTTGACCAGTGGCTTCAACATCGCTACCAACATCAGCCTTCATCCATGGTTCAACATGATGTTAGGCTTCAGCGAAGAAGAAGTACGCCAAATGATATCCTACTACATATCTGTAGGACTTATCAAAACGAATGATACTATTGAAGTCACCACCAGTGAGGATGAAAAAATCAATGCGATTATAGCAGAGATGAAACCATGGTACGACAACTACTGCTTTTCAGAAGACAGATACAATATCGATCCGAGCATGTACAACAGCAACATGGTACTCTACTATCTCAACAACCTCATCACAACAGGAAAAGCTCCCAAGGAGATGGCAGATCCAAGTTGTCGTACAGATTATGCCAAGTTGAAGAACCTCGTAAGGCTCGACCATCTCGATGGCGATCGCCAAGGAGTCTTGATGAAGATTGCCGAGAAAGGCTTTATTGATGCCTCTATTGCTGATTCTTTTGCAGCAGAGGAAGTAATGAATCCTGACCGTTTCGTCAGCCTATTGTACTACTATGGAATGTTGACTATTGGAGGAACCGACCTTGATGCACTTCATCTTGTCATTCCCAACAACACCATCCGCAAGATGTATTACGACTTTCTGGTAGAACAGTTTCAGACATTGCATAGCTTGGATCTCAATGACTTATCAGCAATGTACCGTAAGGCAGCACAAGAAGGAGAATGGCAACCTCTATTTGAATATCTTTCCAGTTCATATTGGAAAGACAGCAGCATTAGAGACGGCATTCAGGGAGAACGCAACATACAAGGTTATTTCAACGCCTACCTTCATCTTTCAAAGCTCTTCATTGCGCATCCAGAGATAGAGGCAAATCATGGCTATTGCGACTTCTTCCTGTTGGCAGACACAAAGAAATTCTCCACCCTCCGCCACAGCTATATCATAGAGTTGAAGTATCTTCCACCAAAGGCAACGGATAGAGAAGCAAAGACAGCAAAGGAACAGGCTGTAGAACAATTAAACAAATACATAACAGATACAAATATACAAAGTCTGACTGCAGGAACACAACTTCACGGAATATACCTCATATTCCAGCAAGGTAATGCGACAGAAATAGGAGAAATATAAAAAATCTGAATCAAAACAAAATAAATCAGATACTTTTGCATTATATATATAAATACACATATAATATAATTGCTTACGTCTGCAATTGCTATATCAAATAGCAAGCAATAAATTTGCAGCAAAGTCAAACGATTAAACATGTTTCAAGAAGAAAGTCAAGACATAGAATACAAAGAAAGCTGGAAAGACGAATATCTCAAATGGATATGCGGCTTTGCCAATGCACATGGCGGAAGAATCTTCATTGGAATCAATGACGAAAAGGAAGTTGTCGGCATCAAGAACAGCAAACAACTTATGGAAGACATTCCCAACAAGATTGTCACGACATTGGGGATTGTGTCCGATGTCAACCTTCACCACCAAGGCTGCCTTGACTATATTGAGATCTGTGTAGAATCAAGCAATATACCGATCTCCTACAAAGGCATATACCACTACCGATCAGGTTCCACCAAGCAAGAACTCAAAGGTGCCGCACTCCAGCACTTCATTCTCAAGAAAATGGGACGTTCATGGGATGACCTCATCAACGAGCGTGCCACCCTTGACGATATAGATCCAAAAGCAATAAAATACTTCTTACGAAAGGCTGTAGATGCCGAACGTATGCCTGTGGAATCACTAAACGATACTCCAGAGGAAGTTTTGGACAATCTCCACTTAATAGAAGATGGCAAATTGAAAAATGCCGCCATTTTGCTTTTCGGCAAAGAACCAGCAAGATTCTTCACATGTGCCGATTTTCGCTTAGGTCGCTTTATCCAAGATGATACCGATTTAATATTTCAAGACATCGTGGAAGGAAATATCATACAGATGGCAGACCGAGTAATGGAAACTCTAAAATCAAAGTACCTCATCTCCCCCATCCATTATGAAGGCATGCAGCGTATAGAGCCTTTGGAAATTCCAGAGAAAGCCCTGCGAGAAGCTCTATATAATGCCATCATCCATAAAGACTATACAGGCGTACAGATACAGATGAAAGTCTTCAACGATCACATTTGGCTTTGGAACGATGGCAACCTACCGGAGAACTATACAGTAGAGACATTACTCCACAAGCATACCTCGAAGCCCCGTAATCTCAACATAGCCAATGCTTTTTACAAAGCTGGTTTCATCGAATCGTGGGGACGAGGCATTGGTATCATTCAAGCAGGCTTCAAGAATGCAGGGCTACCTGCACCTAAATTAGAGGCTACAATGGGCGGTGTGCTTATTGTCATGCCAAGAGGATGCCAAAAGACAAATGAGACTGTAAATGATACCGCCACCCGACAAGTACCCGACAAGTACCCGACAAGTACCCGACAAGTACCCGACAAGTACCCGACAAGCTCAGAGGGAAGCAAAGAACTCATACACGTTATAGGCATCCATACCTTTTCTATTAAAGAAATAATGGCATTTCTTAAGCTTAAAGACAGAGAGAACTTTATGGTAAATTATCTTATTCCTGCCATCAAGAAAGGATATATTACCCCTCTCTATCCAAACTCACCTCATCATCCTAAGCAGAAATACTTGCTTACAGAGAAGGGAAAGGAACGGCTTGAAAGAGAAGATGGCAAACATTTCACAAAATAACAGTATATGTATACCAATTATATAATAAAATAAAGACAAGATTATGGATTTACATACATTAATACAAGCACAGATGGAGCTGATGGGCAACGACCAACCAGTTGCCTCTTGCGGTCTTCACGGTGCTACAAGAAGAGACGTAATAGAACAAGCAATTGAATATCTCCAAAAATCATTAGCCAACACCGAACGCGACGAGCCTTCCGGATATGGCTATCGCATTCTGCTTTTTATGACATGGAGAGCGAATGGACGTCCTCATCCAAACTTCCAACTTCATATACCTCATAGAATGTAAATTAGACGGAAGTGCAGAAGAAGCCTTACAACAATAGAAGCAAAAAACTATGCCGATCCTTTCGCAATGGAAAAGCGAACAATTATCAAGCTCGGCATCAACTTCTCAAGCAAGACACGTGGAGTGGAAGGTTGGAATATAGGATAGTTATTAATAAATAACATTATATGAATAGATATAATAATCTTGTTTTTGAAACAAAAAAGACATAAAATGGAAGAAAAAAAAGATATGGAAATAATTGACCTCAGGGTCATATTTAGTAAAATATGGGCAAATAAGAAAATCTACTATATAGTTTTACCTATAGTATTTATTTTATCATGTGCTTATATCCTTTGCATACCACGTACTTACTCATCCGACCTTAGCCTTGCACCAGAGATAAGTAATAACTCAAACCTTGGTGGCACAATAGGTTCTTTGGCCACTTCATTTGGTATAGACATTGGGAGTATGGAAACTTCTGATGCTATCAATCCTATGCTCTACCCAGACTTGATGGAAGATAATGGCTTCGTTGTTGGATTATTCAATATTAAGGTAGAAACAGAAGACGGAAGTAAAAAATGCAGCTATTACGATTATCTCACTAAGCACCAAGATTATCCATTTTGGACTAAGTGTTTTGGTGGAATCAAAAAACTATTTGAAGAGAAAGAAACAAAAGCAAAAGGTAAAGCACAAATGAATCCTTACATGCTTTCTAAAAAACAGAACGATGTAGCATCTGCAATCAGGAAAAACATATCTATCAGTATAGATAAGAAGACAGCAGTCATCACCATCTCTACAGAGGCACAAGACCCACTGGTTTGCAAAACCCTTGCGGATTCTGTAAAGGAACGTCTTCAGATATTCATTACAAATTACCGCACAAGCAAAGCTCGTGTTGACGAACAGTACTACAAGAAACTTGCTTCTGAGGCAAAAAGCGATTATGAGAAGTCACGTCAACTCTATGGTTCCTACGCAGATGCCAATACTGATGTGATTCTCACCAGTATGAGAGCCAAACAGGAGGACCTGGAGAACGATATGCAGCTTAAATACAATGCTTATACCGCTATGACAACGCAATATCAGGCAGCCAAGGCAAAAGTTCAAGAACGTACACCAGCCTTTACTATAGTTAAGGGTGCTGCTGTTCCTGTAAAAGCGTCAGGCCCAAAGAGAATGATTTTTGTACTTAGTATGTTGTTCCTAACATTTATTGCAACAACGCTATATATTGCAAAGGAAGAACTAAAAGATCTTTTTAAAATATAATTAATATGAGACAGATTAATGAAACCAAAATTGCAGTTATCGGTTTAGGATACGTAGGATTGCCTTTGGCAAGACTTTTCTCAACAAAATACCCTACCGTGGGCTACGATATGAATCAAAAACGTGTAGACAGATTGATGCAAGGTCATGATGACACTCTTGAAGTTAGCGATAATTTGTTGAGCGAAGCCATATCAAATGGATTTAAATGTACAAGCAACCTTGACGAAATAAAAGACTGTAATCTTTATATCGTAGCAGTTCCAACTCCTGTTGACACATATAACCACCCAGATCTTAAACCACTCATTAATGCAAGTGAAACAGTAGGTAATGTTATTTCTAAAGGTGATGTTGTGGTATATGAATCTACTGTCTATCCTGGTGTTACAGAAGAAGAATGTTTGCCTGTAGTAGAAAGGGTATCAGGCCTAGTGTTTAATATAGATTTCTATGCTGGATATAGTCCTGAAAGAATAAACCCAGGCGACAAAGAACATACAGTTGAGAAAATTAAGAAGGTTACAAGTGGTTCTACTCCTGAGGTTGCAGACTATGTAGATGCTGTTTACAATTCGGTACTTATTAATGGCACTCATAAGGCTTCGTCTATAAAGGTAGCAGAAGCTTCAAAGATCATAGAGAACTCTCAGCGCGATGTAAACATTGCATTTATGAATGAATTGGCAAAGATATTCAATGCCATGAACATAGATACACATGATGTTTTGGCGGCAGCAGGAAGCAAATGGAACTTTATCAATATGTCACCAGGATTGGTAGGTGGTCATTGTATATCTGTCGACCCATACTACTTGATACAAAAGGCACAAGTTTATGGTGTAATGCCACGAATGATGGCCAACGCCCGACAACTTAATGATGGTATGGGTGATTATGTAGGAGCACAGGTGATAAAATTGATGAATAAGAAGGGTATTCTTGTAAAGGATGCTAAGATTCTTATTCTCGGTATAACGTTTAAGGAAAACTGCCCAGATATTCGTAATACCAAAGTCGTTGACATATACCACACATTAAGTGAATATACCAACAATATTACCATTTTCGATCCTTGGGCTAACAAGGAAAATGTAAATAAAGCTTATGGTATAGACATTACAAACATAATGCCTACAGATAGTGATTTCGATGTCATAATCTTGGCTGTAAGTCATATGGACTTCCTAAAGCTTGACCTACGTTCTTCGCTCAACAAGAATGGCGTTGTCTATGATGTAAAAGGAGTGCTTGATAGAAATATTGTTGACGGCAGACTCTAACATTAAAAAAGAAGTAGTTCGATTATCTCCGCAATACACACTAATCTCATATATATGGAGGCTCATAAGAGAGTTTTTATAAATACACTTTCCCAATATATAAAGGCTATAATAACAACATGCCTTTCGTTATATACCGTACGTCTGATCTTGTTCGCATTAGGACAATCAGACTATGGTATATATTCGCTCGTTGCTGGGACTATAGCTCTTTTAGGATTTATTATTAACGCTCTGGTTATTACCACTCAACGTCATCTCTCTTTTTCGCAAGGGCAAAAAGTTCTTCATATACAACGTAAATATTTCTCCAACAGCCTTCTAATACATTTGGTTATTGGTACGTTGCTTCCTTTGTTTCTTGTTCTATTTCAAGATTATCTATGTTCTATATTCTTCAACATTCCAGATACTAGAAGAGAAGCGGCAGCAGAAGTGTATTTTCTGATGTTGGGAATACTTTTCCTTACCTTCTTGTCAGCACCATTCAAGGCTGCGCTCATATCTCATGAGAATATTGTATATATATCGATTGTAGAAATATTGGATGGAATATTTAAGTTGGCGTTGGCAATAGTATTGCTTGATTTACATACAGACAAACTGATTACCTATACTGTAATTCTACTATTCATATATCTTTTTGAATTCTTTGCATATTCCAGCTTTGCTGTGTCTAAATACAAGGAATGCAGACCATTAAAGATAATAGCCGACTACGACAAAAAGATAGTTGCAGAGTTAGCCAACTTTACAAAATGGACAACCTACGGTATGGGAGCTATAGTATTACGTACCCAAGGATTATCAATATTGCTAAACCGATTCTTCGGCACACTCATCAATGCAGCTTACGGCATAGCACTTCAAATGTATGGTGCAGTTTCATTTGTATCTACATCTGTTATCAATGCCATGAATCCTATATTGATGAAATCAGAAGGGGCTAACGACCACGACCGTATGCTCCGCATAGCAGAAAAAGAATGTAAGTATGTGGTAGCGATGATGGCAACTCTATTCATACCGTTGATTGTTGAGCTTGATTCATTGCTTAGCATATGGCTTAAAGACGTGCCGGACTACGCAGCATTCTTCTGTCGCTGCTTATTGGCTTGTTTTCTTATAGACCAATGCACATACGGACTAAACTCTGCAAATCAAGCCATGGGCAATATCAAGAAATATACACTACTGATGTATACTCCAAAGATTGCATACTTAGCAATAGCCTATGTGCTACTAAAAACAGGTAGTAGCATAGAGATTATAATGTATGTATTTATTGCTATCGAAGCTATAGTCGCACTAATGCGTATACCTTTTTTGCATAATAGTGCCAACTTAAATATGACACAATTTGCAATCCATGTCTTTGGCAAGATTATTCCGCTCATTCTCTTTATGAGTTGCGTTTCTTTGGCATTACATCAGTTGGTATATCCACTATCATTCTTAGTAAACATGGCAGTAGCAGCATTTCTTGGTCTGCTTTTCATCTGGTTCTTCGTTTTTACACAAGATGAACGTCAGATGCTCAAACATATAATAATTAAGAAATAAGCACAATATGACAATATCATCATTGTTCACAATAAAAAAGATAGACCTCTTCACATTGCAGAAGAAAAACATTGCAAGAATGTTTTTCTATCTCGGCATCCTCATTTCGTATTGGGGAGCCTTAATGCCTTGGTTTATATGGAAGATTGAAAATGTCTTCTTCGTATTGTCAGCAATGCTTATTGTAATGTCAATGCTGATATCAAGAAATCTAAGTGAACCTCTATTTACACGCAAAGATTTTCAAGCACCAATATTGACGTATCTTGCTCTGACTGTTATGATGCGCCTTGTTAATGGCAACAATATCAACAGCTACATAAGTCTTGTTTTTTATTCAACTATCTTCCTGTCATTATTCACGATCAGCGTAGATGAGCTAAAACGACTTATGAAATTCCTTTGTGTTGTCATGGGCTCATTGCTCACTATATCAATATTCTTCTTCGTACTATACATTTTAGGCTTTCCTTTGCCTTCAACGCCTATTGCGCATGAAGTATTGATGTATTCATATACCAATTTCTACTTTTTCCTCATTGACGACCGCACGTTCTTGGTCTTGATACCTCGTTTCCAATCTGTATTTATGGAACCTGGTCACTTAGGAACAGCATCGGTATTCCTTCTGCTAACACAGTTAGGGAAATGGAAGAAATGGTACAACGTGGTATTGCTTATAGCAACGATAATGACATTCTCGCTGGCAGCTTTTGTGTTGTTGGCAATGGTATTGTTTATCTATGCTTGGCTAAAGCATCAAAGGATATTACCAAAAATATTGCTCATCATTAGTTTCTTGGGTATCACTGCTGTAGGCGCAATATTCTATAACGATGGTGACAACATGCTAAACTCGCTCATTATAGAACGTTTGGCGGTTGACGACGGTAAACTTGCAGGTGATAACCGTGTGACAGATACTTTTGAGGCTGCATTTGATGATTATATGAAATCTGACGACATACTCTTTGGACGAGACTATGAACTTGCAGAGTTCGGTTGGGGCAATGCAGGCTACAGAGTATATATCTACGACTATGGCTTAATAGTACTTTTGCTCACCATCATATTCTATATATCTGCAGTATATGGTAGCACCGACAGAAGGGCGATAATATCTATGTTTGTCATAGGTGTTGCATCATTCTGGGTTAGAGCCACACCACTGTCGTTCTACTATTTCATACCTCTGTATGCTTTTGCATATATAGGACATCAGAACAAAGAATTATACGACAACAAACAAGAAGATTTACAATGACTACAAATACAATAAAACTTTCTATAGTAATGCCGGTATTCAACCGCAAGAACCTCGTTGCCATAATGCTCGACAGCATATTGGCAAACGACTTCAACGACTATGAAGTATTAGCCGTTGATGATGGTTCCGACAAAGATACTATTGCATTGCTCAACGAATACCAAAACAAAGACAACAGGATAAAACTAATACAAAGAACCGAATTGCCTAAAGGTGCCACAAAATGTAGAAACATAGGTATAGACAAAGCTCAAGGTGAATACATAATATTCTTCGATTCTGATGATATTATCACTCCGTCATGTCTTTCTACCAGAGTGAATGCCATTAGCAAGCGTACGGATGCGGACTTCCTTGTGTTCCCATCTTGTACTTACTATAAAGAAACACTCCACCCTATGGATACTAAGTTTGTATATGGACATAAGGTTCATGACGATGACTTGCAGTTCTTCTGCCAACGACTGCTTCCATTTGTGGTAGTAAACAATATATATCGTACCGCTTCTCTCCGCAATCATAACATAAGATGGGATGAGCAATTAAAATCACTTCAAGATTGCGACTTTAATGTACAGACAATCCTTGCAGGTTTAAAATATGACTATGTAGAAACCAAACCAGATTATGGTTATAGAATTGATGAACGTGGGGCAGCTGTATCATCGGGCATTATCACAAAGGCTCATTTCGAAAGCAACCTTCATTCTATCAATAAGCTATATACCATGGTGCAGAAAGTTCATGGGCATAGTTATGACAGCTACCTATACAAGGGAGTTCTCTATGCATTTAACAACATTATGACTAATGGTATAGAGTTTTCGTTTGCTAACCAGCTTAGTACATTGGTAAAGAGTCACAATCCGCTTCATGGTACCTTGCTTGCTATACGATTTGGCTTCTGCCGCATATTAAGCCATTTTCTATCACCCCGTCATTCAAGACAAATTCCAATGTCGCTGTTTATTATACGCCGACTACGACAGGAAAAAAACAATGAGCAGAAGATAGCACAATTATTACAATAGAAATCTTGACACCATCATATTTTATACGTAAATATTCAACATGAAACGCTTATCAATAATAATTGTAACCTACAATTCTGAACACGACATCTACGATTGCGTGAGTACGATAATAAAGTTCTCAGATATCCCTCTGTCTGAGATTGAACTCATCATCGTCGACAATAACAGTCGCGATACAGATACCATGTTCATAAAGCTAAAGGAGCTATATGGCAACGACATCGTATTGATAAAAAACACACATAACGGTGGCTATGGTCAAGGTAACAATGTTGGTATCAAGAAGGCTTCGGCTCCTGTAATTCTCATTATGAATCCTGACGTGCGCCTAATAGAGCCAATATTCAAGACTGCAGTTGAAGCCTTCGAGAACAATTCAGAATTGGCAATGTATGGTATGAAGCAGATGCTTACTCATACCCTACCGAGCACAAACTCATTCACCTGCACTTATGCCATAAACGGATATATACAGACTATCATGTCATCGATATGCAACCGCTACGACTACTATATAGCAAAATACATGCATTTCTCAGGCTCTTGCTTCTATATCCGTAAGCAAATGTTTGAGCATGTAGGACTTTTTGATGAATCAGTTTTTATGTATGGCGAAGAGGAAGACATACATTATCGTATGTGGAAACTGGGATATACAAAGATGGTATACAATCCAAAGCTTCACTACATTCATTTAGTAAAAGAACGTAAACCTGATCTCAAATACGAGCTAAAGCTCATAGATGTTGCTGTATTTCAGAATGAAAAGAAAGGATTTTCTGCAAAGAAAACCCTTAAAGATAGATTACGAAATACAAATATGCTCATAGCCCGTGAAAAACTAAAGATATTAATGGGAAAAACAGATAAGAGCTTAATAAATATGCTCATAGAACTAAAGACAGAAATAAGAAATAAAATTAAATCTATTACCTAATGATGAAAGTTGAAAATCTGATTTCATGCATGCATCAAAAGGATACAAGCATAGCTTTTCGCTCAAACATAAAGAGCGACTGCATTATCGTAAACCAATGCGATATAAACACAATCTCAGAGCATGCCTATACAAATGAGGCAAATGAACTTCATTGTGTAAAAGTTATCTCTACAACTGAGCGTGGACTTTCACGAAGCCGAAATATGGCTATAAAGAATGCTACAGGCGACATCTGTATTATCATGGATGATGATGAAATTCTCGAAAAAGATTATGTAGAAACTGTTACTAAAGCCTATATAGACTATCCTGATGCCGATGTTATAGCATTCAAGGTACGTAATAGCGAAAAGAATTATGCTTCAAAGCCTAAAAAGTTAAATCGACTCGGAGTACTGAAGGTAGCTTCGTACGAGATAACTTTTAAACGCCAATCTATCATCGACAAACAAATATCATTTGATGTTGAGATGGGTTCAGGCACAGGACATGGTGGAGGTGAAGAAAATGCTTTTTTATATAGCTGTTTGAAGAAAGGATTAACAATAAGATATGTACCACAATACATATCATCATTGAATCCTAACTCTGGCTCTCAATGGTTTAAAGGATTCACACCAAGATTCTTTCTTGACCGCGGTTGGGCTACAGCACGCTATATGGGCAAGCCTTTGGCTATGCTCTATGCTCTATACTACACAGTAAGGAAACATAAAATGTATTCTGCCGACTGTTCTTTTACGAAGGCACTAACACAAACCATAAAAGGCATATTCACCAAGACTTTGCCTTAAGATAGACTAACAATAAGAGATGTGTTTCAATTAACTACAAGACAAGTGGTAGTTTGCTGATAAAATGTTTTGGCATGTCGGAATTAATTGCTACTTTTGCATCATAATACGACAATGCCACTATATCTATGCACAAAGAATTAGTTCCAATTATCATGCCAATGTATAATTGCTTTTAAAGAAGTTTATGATATGATTGGTGAATGGTCGAAACTCCAAATACAATATATAATAAGCCTTAACGTTAAATAATTAGTTTGTAATATATATGAAACATTTATTAATGCTTAAAATTAATGTCGTTGTCATGGCAACATACGTTGTCATGCTCATGATACCAGAACTACTTGTACTGGAAGATTTGCATTGGTGGGCACCATATCTATCTGTGCCTTTCAATTTGGTTGTATATACAGTTCTGTCGTGGTTTTGCTGCACGCTCTTCGCACTAATGGGGCGTAAGACTAATGCTATAGCTCATGTGACTTTGCATGCTGTAGTAGCTCTTTATGTGTTGTCAGACATATTCCTCTTCGTGTTTTTTCGCCGACATTGGGATGTATATACCGTGCAGTTCCTTCGTGAAACAAATGGTCGCGAGGCCAGCGAGTTTGTGAACAACTTTGTTTTCAGCCTCCGTACTCTACAGATGGTTGCTTCTACTGTTGGCTTCTTTATCTTGGAATGGTGGCTTAGCCGAAAGGTGAAACTTATTAATGCATGGCCCAAACGCACGCTGTTTAGGATTGCATGGTCAGCATGCTTGGCTGTGGTGGCTGTACATATTGCATATTTTTCTCCCGATGTTGAGCGCAACTATCAGTTTGCACACAAATATCCTTCGCCTATTAAGTTCAACGACATATGGCAGACCATGCAGTCTATACTGATGTATAAGCAACAGGAGCAAGACTACGAGCGCTGTGCTACTTCGTTGGCTAATTACAAAGAACAGCCTGTATGTAGAGATTCTACTGCCGATTTCGTTTTAATCATCGGTGAATCATTCAATCGTCACATGAGCAACCTCTATGATGGTAGATGGGATACAAATCCTATGCTTATAGAAAGGAAGAAACAAGGGCGATTGTTCTTGTTTGATGATGTAACGGCTACAAGTAATGGAACGTCGGTGGTGTTTCGCTATCTTTTATCAATGAATAGCCGTCGCGATAAGAATGAATGGCATGAGGGGCCGATGTTGCCATTGATAATGCGTCGTTGTGGATGGAATGTAATCTTCTATGGCAACCAATTTGTTGTGAGCAATCACCTGGACGAGTATGATGCAACTATGGGATTTTTAAATGTTCCATCGGTAGCTAAAGCACTCTTTGACAATCGCAATAATCGTACATTTAGCTATGATCTCGGCTTGGTGGCCGACTATGCCACACATCGCAAGCAGTTAGAAACTATGTATCGCAACTTCGTGATTTTCCATTTATATGGACAGCATATGCCTGCAAAGGAACGCTATCCGAAGGAATTTGCTAAGTTCACCCCTAATAACATCAATCGTCCAGAACTCAACAAGGCTCAGTGTAATGATGTTGCTCATTATCTAAATGCTACACTCTACAACGATCTTGTGGTAGATAGCATCATCAGGATGTTTGACAATCGCAATGCTGTTGTTATGTATCTCTCTGACCATGGTGAGGAGGTGCACAACTTTCGCAACCAATATGGTCGTACAGATATCAACAAGGATTGTCGCGAATCGTATGCTCCGCAGTTTGATATTCCTTTTATGGTATATCTCACTCCGAGCTATGCCAAAGAGCATCCAGAATTGGTAGCTCGTCTTGAGGCGGCTCGCCATCGAAGATTCTCAAATGATGACACTCCGCAAGTTATATGCGATATTCTTGGAGTGCAGTCTGCCTATGTACGTCTGCAGCATAGCCTCATCAACGATAGCTATATAGCTCCTCGCCATAGACAAATCACAAAGGATAAATACTATGACTAAAAGAAATAAGTCATATTAAGAATGAATAAGTCGTATTATATGCACAAAGAATTAGTATCCATCATTATGCCAATGCACAACTCCGCCAAATATATTGGCGAAGCGATAACATCTGTCATCAATCAAACTTATGATAATTGGGAACTGCTTGTTATTGACGATGTATCAAATGACAATTCGTGTGATATTGTGCGTGAATACATAAAACGAGATAATAGAATACATCTTTTATTCAATGCCAACCATACCGGGCGCCCTTCTTCTCCGCGTAATATGGGTGTGAACTATGCTAAAGGTAGATATATTGCTTTTCTTGACAGTGACGATATGTGGTTTCCAGAAAAATTGGAACAACAAATACCTCTATTTGATGATGATAATGTTGCTATAGTATATAGTAACTATGAAAAAATGGATGAAGACGGACAACGTGCTAATAGAATAGTTAAAGCACCTATTTTGGCTACATACAACATGTTGTTGTCGGGCAATGTCATAGGCAATCTTACAGGTGTCTACGACCAAAAGAAGGTAGGAAAAATAGAGTTCCTTGATACCCATCACGAAGATTATGTGTTATGGTTATCAATACTTAAGAAAGGTTTCATTGCCAAGAATACCAACACCACAACCGCAGCCTACAGAATAGTTAGCAATTCTATTTCTGCCAATAAACTGCAAGTTTTGCCATGGCAGTGGAGTATATACCGTGATATTGAACATTTGAGTTTGTTGCGTTCTGCCTATCATTTCGTTAATTATGCTATTAAGGCTTTACTAAAGAGTAATATTTAAATCCAATTGAGAGCTTTGGCTTTTTGTTTGTCATTGCAGATTTACAAAATAAAACTCGTTGTTCATACATACAAGATAGAACAACGAGTTTTATTTTGAAGAATGGAGTTTTTTCGGGACGTGACGGTTTCTTACACTCCGCAAGATTTTAGCATTGCATCAACACTGCTAAGGTCTACTGTTTCTGTTATCTTTTGACGCATCTTTCGCAAATGGGGACCCCATTAGGAGCTACTGCTTTAAGAAAATATCACATTTTCAGCAGCAATAGAACTTAAAAAACGAAAGAATATAAGCCATATGTTAAGAGAGAAGAAAGTATTGTAATGTACCTCTGCAATTCTCAGACATTCTTAAAAATTGTTTTAAACAATTCTGAAAATCTTGTAGTTTTTGGTAATAATCTACAAGATTTTCAGAGAATATGCAAGACGGAGTTGCTAACATCAGCTAAAAATATCCTTCATAATTTCTTCCAATCCATCAACCCCCTACTCTGCCTATTAAACTCAAGAGCAAGTGAGATAACAGGTTTAGAGGATGCAGCATAGGCATCAGCATAATGACGAGAAGCGATTTGATGTGAGGCAGAAACTACGCCGCCATTATCTGACATCTTAAGTTCTAAAATGTAGATATTTTCAGAGGTTTCAACCACTAAATCTATTCTACCTGCAGACACCTGTTGCTCTTCTGAGACCTTAAAGCCACAGAGATAGAAAATATTCTTCAGAATAAAACGAAAATGTTCCTCAAAAACAAAGCTCTCCTTCTTTTGTGTACTATAAGGGGTGCCAGCTACCAACTGCTTAAGACAAAGTATACTCCTATCAATATTAGCTGCAAGCATCGAAATCTTCAATTCCTGAATAGCATTGTTTACTTGCGAAGACTCCTTATGCAACATAATCGGGAGAATCATGCCAAACATCGCATTCCGAACTTCTCGGTTAGGATAACCTAACATATAACTGCTACCAACCACCTTCTTGATTGTAAGATAACCAGACTGATAAAGGAAGAGCTTAGGATCATTCATATTGACATCACTCATTTCCAAATAGTCTGAATCTATCAAACAATTGTCTAATTCAGGAATCTCGTTGATAAATTTACACAAAACCTTAAGTAACATCTCATTGGAGCCAGAAGCTATCCAATAAGAATTAAGGCACAGATTTGCAAATGCATTACATACACTAAAAGGATTGTAAACACCAATAAGAGCACGTGAGAAATGATAGCCATCATAGATAGAACTCATAGTATCTATAAGTGCACTCTTCGTGATAGCATAGTTATCTGCCAATTCTGATAGTTGTTCTGAAAAATAGAACTGAATTTCATCTTTAGTCAAACCGCATATCGTTGCGTATTCATTACGAAAACTGACATTAGTTAATGTATTAAGCATACTAAACAAACTGATTTGAGTAAACTTAGTAATGCCAGTAATGAACACGCACTTGATGCAATAACCATAGTCCTTTAATCCAGTAAAGAAATTGCGATATATCTCACGGCACGCATCATGATGATTGGTCTCATAAGTATGCTGCAAAGGAACATCATACTCATCTACAATTATGGCTATCTGTACTCCCGCCTGTTCGTATGCTCTTTGGATAATACCATTTAAACGATTACCTAAAGACTGCTCATCCGGATTTCTGCCATATATCTTCTCGTATGAAGACAATACATTGTTCAAATATTCTGTAAGTGTCTTAGCAGAAGAACCACCCAAACTCATACTAAAATAGATAACAGGACGTTTAACCCACTCCGTTTCAAGTTCCATAATCTTGAGACCTTCAAAGAGTTCCTTTCTACCTTCAAAATAACACTTAAGGGTAGAACACAAAAGAGACTTACCGAAACGGCGTGGACGGCTCAGGTAATTATATTTAGTACCATTAGCCAGTTTCCAAACCATATCAGTCTTATCTGCATAGATATAATGATCTCTACGCATCTCTTCAAAATCCTGTATGCCTAAAGGCAATTTTCTATTCAGTTGCGTCATCTTGTCTCATTTTTCTGCAAATATACTCCTTTTATATGAAACAGCCAAACATTTTTTATGTTTTATACAATATTCACGTACCTTTTCAGTTTATATAATAAAATGAAGATATAAATATGTTAACAGAAATATTACCAATCATAGGAGCATTCATACTAAGCATGGCATGTGGTATTTTTTTCATTCCATCAGTGCTGAAATTCTGCAAGAAGAAAAAGTTGTATGATATTCCAACCCTAAGAAAAGTGCATAGCGCACCTATACCACGATTGGGTGGCATTGCATTCATACCAAGCATGATGATTTCAGCTGTGGCTGTATTGCTTCTCATAGCAACAAATAATATTCAAGACAAAATCTCTCTCAGTATGTGGAGCGTAGGTTTTATCTTGAGTCTGTCGATTATCTACTCAGTAGGAATCATTGACGATTTAATAGGTCTTAATGCCAAAGTGAAATTTATCGCTCAGATTCTCGCAGCCAGCATCATGCCTTTCTGTGGACTTCAGATTAATGATCTTTACGGACTGTTTGGTATTTACGAAATACCTTCGGTTGTTGGTATTCCTCTCACCATCCTTGTATTTGTATTCATTGACAATGCACTCAATCTGATAGATGGCATAGATGGATTGGCAACAAGTCTCTCCATCATAGCTCTACTCGGTTTCTTTTATTGCTTCATACCATACGACTTGATTGCTTATGAAGTAATGATTGCAGGATTATTGGGCGTTCTGGTTGTATACCTGTATTTTAACATGTATGGGAAAATAGAAAAAGGAACCAAAATTTTTATGGGCGATTCAGGCAGTTTAACATTGGGATTCTTTTTGGCATTCCTATTTGTCAAAGCAATAGCTGTAAATCCGAACGTGATGCCTATGTCTCCCAAACGCGTTCTGATAGCATACAGTCTGCTCATTATTCCAACTTTTGATGTCGTAAGGGTTGTGCTTCATCGCATCAGAAACAGAAAACCAATCTTTGATGCAGACAAATGCCATATACATCACAAGTTCCTGGCTATGGGATATAACCAGCACTATACATTATTCATTATTATCCTACTAGCCCTAGCATTCATTGGAACCAACATAATACTTGGCTATATGAATGTAGGATTAACTGGAATATTACTTATCGATATAGCCCTCTATACGGTGCTACACATCGGTATCAATCAAAAAATCAATCTAAAGAAAGAAGTAGAGAAATGACCATACAAAACCAAACAGAAATCAAGGATAGATGCAACAGAATGGAGCGTTTCGTAAAACGTTCCACAGATATTCTAGTTTCTGTACCTTGTCTCGTTCTGTTCTCTCCCCTATTTGTCTTTATCTCCTTAGCAATCAAATGGGAAGATGGATTACCAATCATCTATAAGCAAGAACGCATAGGTTTGCATGGTAAACCTTTCAACATCTATAAGTTCAGATCTATGAAGGCTGATGCAGAAAAAAATGGTCCAAATCTACTGGAGATTGAGGGCGACACGCGACTCACACGTGTGGGAAAATTCATTAGGGCCCACCATTTTGACGAACTTCCACAATTGTGGAACATCGTAAAAGGCGATATGTCATTAGTCGGTCCCCGCCCAGAAAGAAAATACTATATCGACCAAATCATCAAGCATGATCCTCGCTATACTTATCTGTATCAGATTCGTCCGGGTGCTACTTCTTATGCCACCCTGTATAACGGATATACTGATACGATGCCAAAGATGTTGAGAAGACTGAGTCTTGACCTCTACTACCTGGAACACAGATCCTGGTGGTTTGATGCCAAGATTCTGTTCAAAACTATGATGGACATCC
>OIYF01000117.1_pt1 | contig 38506 bp, 27 predicted proteins | sample 1587971 | NCBI WGS metagenome assembly OIYF01 (sample SAMN03283248) | human gut metagenome | biome: human-associated habitat; material: feces | host: Homo sapiens | place: Peru | collected 2012 | reverse complement strand
TCTTTCCCGCTTTCAAAGGTAAGGTCGTTCTTCGCTTTGACGGTACTTTCATTGTAAGTTGTGCTGTTTTCTTTGATATTTTCTTTCCCACGGCTGTATCCTGCGTCTACGCCCATGACCCCGCCAAGGCCTACGGTGACTCCGATGCTCCCGCTGAAGGCGGTATGTTCTTCTTTCGTCTTGTTCGTATTCTCAGAAGCGGTGATATTCAGGTCTTTGGCTGCGTTCAGTTTGATGTTTTCTCCTTCCACGCGGCTCCCTTGGATATAGATGTCTTCTTTTGTGGAGGTGATGGTCACGTCACCCTTCGCCTTGACCGTACTGCCTTCGGCCACGTTCGTCGTGCTCCGGGTTTCCGATTTGCTCTTTTCACTGCCAATGCCGATATATAGCATGCGTATATCTTTTTACGCTCTCTTAAAATCCCATCTTATATATCCAATCTTTTTTATATACAAAATATGCCCATTTTTCAGTCTCATCAAAATGTGCAATTTCTAAAAACATTTCATTCTTATTTGCGCTTATTGAATATTGTTTTTTCCCTTCTACTATATTTTCTCTCAATCTAATATCATTCCATCTATTCTTTATCAGATAGCTCTTATAATAATTCATATTAGCATCCGAATCAGCTTTATAGATTCTTATTCCGTTTAGGTTTGAAGTGACTAATCTTCTTGAAAAATAATAGTCATCTTTCTTGACTTGAACTGGAGACGGTATAGACTTATACAATTCCACCATTTCATCTCGTCGTTGATCTACATATTCATAATTGGTCACATATATTCCTGCCCATAAGGTTAGTATACTGATAAGAATAGACGCCCCAACAAAATCAAATATCCGGGCATCTATCCCTAAAACAGTCTTTCTTTCCCTATTTGGATCTTTTTCCAAATTCATGCTACCCTCCTATATTGTATTTATATTGCAAAGATAGATTGTCTTATTACCTGTAAGGACTGCAGATAGCCCCCATCCACTTACTCCAATCTCTCGACTGGCGCCGCTTGCAGAAATATTTACACTTCCGGTAGCACCCCAGCCACCAAGTCCTGATGACACGGAAGCTCCTGTCATACGATCGATAAAGATTTCTGCAGTCCATTCACTGGTGTCTTCCTTAAACTTTCCGGTCGCCATCGTACCACTAAGTCCCGTTACCAATCCACCACCGGCAGTCAAATATACGTTTCCCATCCGATCCATTATTAATGTGCCGCTAACCCCAAATTTGCTTCCTGCCGCAATATTTAGGACTACATAGTCTTCACCATTAAAATGATAACCCGTTAAGCCTTCCTGTTTAGCCAGTCTTATACCATTGATAAGGACGGTTTTTGCTTCATCTGGATATTCTCTATAAACTTGTGTTCCATTGATAATCGCTTGCTCAGACTCCGGAGAAAATTCCTCTCTTGATGACCAGCCGAATTTATCTTTGGTTCTATCCTGTTCTTCATCTAGATTTTCATAGTAAACCCGGATCTGTTCTGCCGCCTCATAATCTCCGCGCGCTTCTGCTTCCGCGATGAGCTTGTCACGCTCCATTTGTTGTTCATGACTCAGCCAATTATACTTGGTCCCGCTAAGCGCATTGGAAGCGCCAGCATTGGTGTCTCCTGACAGTTTTCCTACTGCACTTCCCACCAGGATGGCCGCCCATTCTCTCATATCTGGATGATTTTTCATGTATTCATCCAGTATCGGTTGTAATCGTTCCATCGTTCCTGCGCCGGCGGCTCCAGCCCAAGCATTTCCGCCTGCCATTCCAGAAACCAATCCACCTACCAAAGCATGCAGCCCTGCCCTTCTTGGATCATCCGGGGCCCATCCCTGTTCACTCGCAATATCTCCCACTTTTTTATAGGCATATGTGGAGAACATCCCTATAAATTCCTGTTTTTCTTTAACATCATCCTTATCAAAGATTTGTGCCAGTTTATTCAAGCTGTTCTTGGTATCTCTGTTGAGTGTCCCTATATCCTGCTTCTGGTTTTCTTTATCAGTAATGGTAATCACACCTTCTGCCACACCGGCTTTGGTTGTGCTTTCCGCATGATCTTTCACATTCTGCGTCCTGACAGGCGTGATGCCACCGTGTATCTTTCCGTCTGTACTTGTTCCCTGGATATTGGTACCACTGGCGTTGGCTTTGTAGTCCGCATTGTTTTGTTGGTCTTCCCACGTCAAAGTGCCAGTGGTAAGCTGGTTCTTTTCCGCCATATTACGTTCTCTTCAAATTTTTTGAGATGATTTCATGTAGTAAACACCAACTTATAAGGGTAAGTATTGATGTAATCTGTATGGAAATATAAATTACAAGTACTACACTTACTATTGGAATTTCATGGTTAAAAGCTATATCTTGCATTCTTCTTATTCCATCAAATATTTCCGCTATAGGAATAAATGTACCAAATCCATATAATGAGATGGGTAAACATAATATGTTTGCTATACAGAAATAAATTAAAAAAAGAATGATCCCCCGTGTCATCGGCCAACCTATATAGCTCTCTTTATCTATATTTACATGAATCACGAGAGAGAAAACACCTGATATTAAGGTAATTAATATCATTCGTCCATATATAGACATGCTAATAATAAGGAAAGGAAATATGAAGGCAATTAATATAACAGATATTATTGTATTTATTGTAAGTATTTTCATCCAATTATTATGTTTTTCTTTCTGTCTGATCATTGGCGTATCCTCTTTGTGATTAAGGTATTTTCTTCGTCAAGATTATCTCCTTGTTTTCCTGGTACAAACTCTTTAAAATCTATATTTTTTCGTCTTTCATCTAACGATGGTAATACCTGATTCAGAATTCTCATAACCCAATTATTACAGTTATTTCCAATTAGACTATAACGCCAATATGGATTGGAATAATCCGGTTCATAATAAGAAATCCTTTTTCTTTCCATACTTCCCTGATAGGTATTAATTGCATCTATTAATGTTCCCGTTTCATCCTCGGATAGCTTTACTGCATATATCCTAGCATGTTGAATCTCAGATATAGAGTCATAATATTCTTCTGTAATTGCTCCTTGAATATGCAAATTTCCCAATCCAGCAAAATCTGGATTTAATGTATCTCCATATTCCGGTCCAATGATAAAATCAGTAAGAGAAGATGGTCCGAAACCAACAACTGTATAGCCATCATGTTCATTTCCAATACTATATGCAGTATGACCAAATGTATACTCGCCCCTTCTCCAAGCTGGATCATATATCACGATATATACATTATCAGTATCTCTAGCCTCTAAATTCCACTTTGTGCCTCCAATTGCTCCAGTACTGCCAGCAGATGACCCATGATCTATAGCCTTATTAACAGCACCGCCAATAACAGCACTAATCCATTGTGCCAAAGCTGGATCTTTTGTGGCTATTTTATGAATTTCCCCTATTAATGCTTCATTGGTCATAGTCGCATAGAATCCTGAACCTGCTTGATTTCCTGCAATTCTGGCTGCAATTTCTCCCACAATGCCATGTGCCATGGCCTTGAGCGCTTTCCCTTCTGCACTATCTGGATTCCAGTAGTGCAGTTGTCCCATGGCTTCCTGCATAAAGAGTCCTGCCAATTCCTGACGCTCTTTAACGTCGTCTTTGTCAAAGATTTCTCCCAGTTTATTCAGGTTATTGGTCATATTCCTATTCAGTTCTCCGATATCCTGTTTCTGGTTTTCTTTGTCCTTGATCGTGATGATGCCTTCAGCCACCGCTGATTTGGTTGTACTTTCCACCTTGTCACTGCTTCCCGTGGGCAGTACCGGTGTCAGTCCTTTTTTATTAAAGACGTCGTCTTTCTGTTCTTTCGACATGTTGTCATAGTCGCCATAATGGTTGTATGAAAGGCCTTTTTCTTTCATTTCATATTCTGCTTTGTTGCTCATATCTTCCTACGTCAAAGTACCAGTGGTAAGTTGGTTCTTTTCAGCTGGTGCCTTGCTATCTATCACGGCTCCTTTGAGATCCGTATTTCCTTTGACGTTGATATCGAAGCCGTCTTTTCCTGCGTAGATGCCTGCCTGGTCGGTGACGCTCTGGTAGTTGCTATTTATTTTCCCTTGATTGAGTCCGATACTGCCTCTGGTGTGTCCATCTGCAATACTGGTATCAAAGCCTGCGCCCATGGAGCGGGAATGGCTATCGTAGTCGTTTCTATCTTGCTGGCTCTCTATATTGAGGTTTCCGCCGATATTGGCAATAACCTTATTCCCTTCCGCTTTGCTTCCGAGGATATTTGTATCTTTGCCGCTTTCTACAGTGAGCGTCTGGTCTGCGGTGACGGCGCTGCCCCTATGGGTGATCCCTGTACCATTTTCCTTCTCTTTTCCGCTGTAGATATTTCCGCTCACGGTGACAGGCAGTCCACCGCCAAAGGTCACACCGAGGCTTCCGCCCTTGCTGGATTGGCTTGTGGTATTGGTATTTATCTGTTCTGCTGAGGAAATATTAATATTCTCTACGGCTTTGAGACTTACATTTTTACCAGATACATCGGAGCCGTGGATATTGATGTCTTTTCTTACAGTGACATTCACGTCTCCCCCTGCGGTTACATGGCTTGCTGCCGCTTCAGTCTGTGTTAGACGTACTTTCTGATCTGCTGGAAGCGCTTCCGAATCCTACAGAAAGACCGATACCGCCATTTCCCGCAATGGCATTCTTGATGGCGTTCCCGCTCTTCTGGATCTGTTTCCCTGCTTCATAGCCATAAAGGGCAGCCAGCCGTTTGTCGCTCGCCTCGTGCACCCTCTGGACGGTGCCTGCGATACTCCCGGCCGCAAGGAAAATCAGTGAGAGAAGTCTCTTCTTTGACGGGAATCTCTACTGCCACTTTTAACCAATATAGAAAAATATTTAATATTGTGAGAAAAACAAACTGATATCAGATCTCAAAAGCACCCTATCTGGGACTGCCCCAGCACAACAGCGTTATCCGATAGAAGGGCAGCGGAAATAAGAGAGGCAATCACGATCTTCGTATTCATAGGTCATCTTCTTCTGGTCCAATAGGGGCCCTTAATTTCCAGTGTACCAATAGTATCTCCCTATATTTTCAAAGATTTTACAGACATTATACTTTTATAATATTTTAGGTTACTTTTACTCGAATAAGTGTGGGAATACAACTATTTCCTATATAAGCCTTTCACCTCAATATTTATTCGTAATATGTTATTATCTGCATGTATTCTAACCAGATAATCATCCTTTTCCATAGAATAAAATAAGGAGTCATTTCTTATCTTTTTCCGCTCTATATATTTCCAATTATTCTCCCGAAATCTTTTTCCAAGCATTTCTATAATATCTAATTTATCTCCTTCTATAATTCTATACTGAATACTATAATTTTTCCCTTTGATTATTCTTTTCTTTTCCATCTCTATCCCCATAATATTATCAATATGAATGGGTTCTAATTGCCTATCATACACAGAAATTAGCTTATCTTCGTTGGGTAACCGAAGGTCATATATAAAAGGAGCTAAAATGCAGATAAGCACCATAAACATTAGCCCAATTTTAAACTTATTTTTTTGTGATAATTTGCTCATGATCTCTCCTATTTATTCTTCACTAATATTACCAATATATTCTGCATATCTGATTGATAATGTTTCTCCCATTGATCCAGTAGCAACAACCTCTATAGTTGCAGCACCATCTTTACTTAATGATTTTGATGCGGTTATTCCTACGATGGCAGAACCTCCACCACCTATACTTAATCCTTGAATTGCATCCTGATAGGTATCTACACTGCGTCCATTAACATTTAACCACTTAGTTTCTACATTACCAGATCCATATCCAATTGATACCGGTAATCCGATACCCCCAGCCACAGATCCTTCCATAAATTGATAAATATTACCATACTTATCCATAATATATCCAGAACTTGCTCCAATAAACTTGAATGCACCTGCATCTAATTTTACAAACACATAATCGCTTTTCATTGTATTGGGATTTGGTATGAAACCTTGTTCTACCGCAAACTTTGCTGCACCCAAAAGTACGACATGGCCAGCTGCTTCTCTTTCATCATCAAGAGGTCCATTTTTATCTGATACATTGAGTTTATCTGCCTCTTTTACTTCATCTGCACTCGCCCCATGCATTGCTGCCAATTCTGCCTCTAATGCATCATTATTTTTCGTCCCGCTAGCAGACGCACTACCTCCTGCAATTCCATTGTCTGTCAATACTTTGGAGACCGCGGATCCTACAGCAGCACTCAGCCACTGCATCATGGCTGGATCTCCATGGGCTGCTTCTTTGATTTTTTCCATAAGCATCTTATTTACCATGGCTCCGCTTGCCCCTGAGAGGAAATCTCCATGGCTCAGTTCACCCATGATCCCTCCTACGAGCGCATGATAGATAGCTTTCTGTTCTTGTGTTCCTTCCATATAGTGGATCTGGTTGAAGGCGATCTCACCAAAGAGTCCTGCCAATTCCTGCCGTTCTTTGACATCATCTTTGTCAAAGATCTCTCCCAGTTTATTCAGGTTATTGGTCATATTCCTATTCAGTTCTCCGATATCCTGTTTCTGGTTTTCTTTGTCCTTGATCGTGATGGTGCCTTCGGCTACTGCTGACTTGGTCGTACTTTCTGCCTTGTCACTGCTTCCCGTGGGCAGTACCGGTGTCAGTCCTTTTTTATTAAATACAGCATCTTTCTGTTCTTTCGACATATTGTCATAGTCGCCGTAATGGTTGTACGAAAGGCCCTTTTCTTTCATCTCATATTCTGCCTTGTTCTTCGTGTCTTCCCACGTCAAAGTGCCAGTGGTAAGCTGGTTCTTTTCCGCTGGTGCTTTGCTGTCTATAACGGCTCCTTTGAGGTCCGTGTTTTTCTCTACGCTGATATCGAATCCTTCTTTCCCTGCGTAGATCCCGCTCTGGCTTGTGACGCTGTCGTATTGGCTTTCTATGCTTCCTTTGCTCGCTCCGCCTGTGACGCTCACGCCGCCGCTTGCCGGGTTATAGCTGATGCCAAGCCCGGAGGATGCGCTCTTTGATTCGTAGTCTTTGCTGTCCTTCTTGCTTTCTATATTTAGATCTCCGCCTACCTTGCCCGTCACTTTTTCACCAGAAATCGCCCCGCCCCGGATGTTTGTGTCTTTCCCGCTTTCAAAGGTAAGGTCGTTCTTCGCTTTGACGGTACTTTCATTGTAAGTTGTGCTGTTTTCTTTGATGTTCTCTTTTCCCCGGCTGTATCCTGCATCCACGCCCATGACACCGCCAAGGCCTACCGTGACACCAATGCTTCCGCTGGAGGCGGTATGGTCTTCTTTCGTCTTGTTCGTATTCTCTGAAGCGGTGACGTTCAGGTCTGTGGCTGCGTTTAGGTGGACGTTTTCTCCTTCTACGCTGCTCCCATGGATATTGATGTCTTCTTTTGTAGAGGTGATGGTCACGTCGCCCTTCGCTTTGACCGTACTGCCTTCCGCCACTGTCGTCGTACTCCGGGTTTCCGATTTGCTCTTTTCACTGCCAATTCCTATATGGAGATTTACCAGATTGTCTCTGGCTTTTTTCGCGTTTTCTTTGGCTGCTTCCGCATTGGTCCGGGCTTCTGCCAGCTGCCGGTCTGTCACATTTCCTGCCGCATGTCCCAATTCCGCTTTTCCAAGTGCGCTCTGGGCCTGATTTGACGGCATTTCTGCCTGTTTCAGCTGGTTTTTCGCCAGTTCTACATCGTTGATTCCATCTTTTACATTCTGCCCTGCTTTGACCCCATAGAGAGCCGCCAGGCGTTTGTCTTCGACCTGATGGACACGTTCGAGCGGCTGGATCACATTCTGGACGGTATCAACGACCGTACCTCCTACAGAAATAGATAGCCCGCTCCGTTCGTATTCGTGCTTTTCCTGGTAGTTGTAGGTGCTGTCCTTGCTGGTGATATCTACGTTTTCCCCGGTGATATGGATATCTTTCCCGGCGATGACATTGGAGGCTTTCACTGCGGCATTTTTATCACTGGAAATGGTCACGCTCCCATCCACGCTTCCGATGGTGCTTCCCACTTGTTCTATATTCTGGCTGGCATACTGGTCTTTCTGTTTTTCTTTCCCAATCGTGATGCCGAGGCCGCCTCCCGCGAGGAGCCCGCTCTTTTTCACTTGTTTCATGTATTCGCTCTGGCTCACTTCGTCCGCGCTTTCCGCGGTGAAGTTCCCGCCGGTCTGGATATGGACGTCTCCGTCCCCGATGACGGTACTGCCTCTGACGGTGGTGTCTTTTTTGCTGGTAAGGTCTACGCTTCCGCCGGAGACGCTGCTTCCCACCACCTGGTCGACGCGGCTGGCATCGTAGATGTCCGTGGTCTTGGTGGAAAGGATTCCGCTCACTTTTTCATGGAATTCATGGAGCCGTTCGTGCCGTTCGGTTTCATTCTCTATATTGATATTTTCTCCCGCGCTGAGAGATACTTTCCCCTTCTCTGTGGAGATGCTGCTTCCTTTGACGAGGATATCCTCTCCCGCGGTGACAGCGGTATTTTCCTTCCCGGCAACGGTCGTCCCTCTGACGGTTTCGTCTACTTTCTTATTGTGATTGTAGTAGTTCCCGCCTCTATGTCCCACTTCACTTTCTTCGCTGTAGAGGTTTTTCACGGCGGTCATATTCACATCCCGTCCTGTTGTGATGCTGGTGTCTTTCGCCCCGCTGGTGAGCGTGCCTTTGAGGTTTACGTCTTCTCCGGCTTTCAGTGTGACGTTCTCTCCGGCAAGGAGGCTCTGATGATTCTGTACGCTGTGGAGCTCCGCGCTGGAGCCTCCATAGGCAATGGCCACATGTTTTTCTTTCGCCACGGTTCCAATGTCTATATTTTTGCCCGCACTAAGGCTGAGGTCCCCGCCTGCCGCGATCTGGCCTCCTCTGTCCGTGATATTTTCTTTAGCTTCAAGGGTCACATTCTTCCCCGTGATCACAGCGGTATTTCCAATGTCCGTCTGAGTCAGTTCCTTGTACCGGGTGGTCTTTGTGGCGGTTTCATTGGTAATGGTTCCCGCTTTGAGATTGACATTCTCTTTTGCAGAAATGGTACCGCTACGGTTGGTGATAGCGTTCTCCGCTTCGATGGAGACATCGCCTCCCGCGATAGTACCACCCTTATTTTCTACATTCTCCCCATGGAGCGAAACCGTTCTATCCGCGCTGATGGTGCCGATGTTTTGGATGTCCTGTTTCGAGTAGAGCGCCACGTTCCCGCCGGTAATGAGTGCGCCCGACGGTTTCAGGTCTTCTTTTCTCACGCTGGCCAGGTATACTTCCGGCACGAGTATGTCTTGGCCATTGATATGTTCTTTTACGAGCCATACAATGTCTGAGGTGAGACTGGCCACCTGCTCAGCGGTGAGGGATACGCCAAGCTCCAAATGCATTTCTTCAGCAGCCACCGCCCCGCTTTCCATGAGGGCGCGGAACTGGTCCATGTCGCTGCCGTAGGTATCGAGATACTTCTTCCCTGTGAGGCCGAGAATCTGCTGCATGACGAGCTGCTGTTCAAAGTATCCGTCCCCGAGGCGTTTCGATACTTTCTCCGGGTCCGATTTCACCCGCTCGAGAAGGTAGTCGCTGGAGAGGAAGTTTCTGTAATTTGCGTATCTTGGATCGGTCTCAATGAGGTATTTCGCGCTGGGATCCTTATTCATGGAGTAGATCCGGCTGTTGTACTGGAGCTGGGAGATCACGAGCTGCTGGTTTGCGTTCAGCGGATTCTTCGCTTCATTGCCGGTGAGTTTATCCGTGAAATCCGTAGAGACTTTCTTTTCTCTATCTTCATACTGCGTACCATCTGCTTCGAGGGTTTTGTTGACGGTATTGGCTGCCGTGATTTTCACACTGCCTACGCCGCTCATCACGGAGAGCCGTTCACTGCCCGCAGTCTCTCCGGAGTCCTGGTCATATACATTATGGTCTTCATAGGGAATGACGGTGGTGCCATATACCCAGTGGCAGCCGATATGAAACCGTCTATGTTTCTTATATTTCCAGTAGTGGTTATCCCGCCCGAGGTCATCATGGTGGATGGTTCCCTGATAGCCGATGTTTTCTACAGTACCGCCTGCATTTACGGTGAGATCTTTCCCAGCGGCGATCTGACTGTAGTGGTTCTTTACGTCCTTGTCAGCGGTAATGGAAATGTTTCCGCTGGCAAGGATTTTTGCGTCATTGGTTTCTTCCTTAATAACACCAGTATGGATGGTCCTGGTGAATTCCCGCATGGCATCGTAATAGTTAGGCGCAGTAAGATGAGGAATCTTGTAGGAGATGTATTCATAAGTCACGTCCCATCCTGTAGTAAATTTCTCTTTATCATTCACCACATCCACCGCCTTGATGGTGATGTCCCCATCACTTGTGATCGTGCTGGACCGGTTGTGGAGGGTATTTTCCGCGGTGAGAGAAATATTGCCCGCTGCGGAGAGAAGGGAGCCTTCTTTATACTTTGTATTGTTCTGGTTGTAGATATTCTTTGCGGTGACAGCAATGGATTTCCCGCCTGCCATGAGTCCGTCTTCCTGGAGAAAATCCCCGGTCTCTGTGATGGATGCCGCGCCCGTGAAGAAGAGGGTGCCAAGACTCTTATTGGTGAAGATATTCCCTGTGATTTCCGTATCCCCGCCCACGCCAAAGTAGCCGTTGTCTTCGTTCAGGAAGCGGCCAGCGATGCCTGTCATATTTTTCTGGATGTCTATAGCTGAGCGGGTATTGGTGAGGCTGTCCGCTGTGATAGAGAGATTCCCGCCGGTATGGTAGGCGGATTCATCCGTATTGGTGAAGGAGCCCGCCCGGATCTGGCTGTCCCCTTCGATATAGATATTGCTGTGGGTATTGGTGATAGCGTCTGCTTCTGCTATGAGATTTCCGCCCGCCTGCAGCAGGGCGCTATTTGTATTGGTCAGGCTCCCTGCGTGAATGACCATATTTCCTGATGAAAGAATGGTGGATTGGTTATTGGTCATGCTTTCATTGACGGAGAGGTCCATTTCCTTCCCTGCGGAAAGCAGGCTTTCTCCTTCCTGGGAAAGGGACCCTGCGGTGATATTCATTGCGTTCCCTGCTTTGATGGAAGCTTTATCCTGGTGGATCCCACCAGTGACTCCAGCCGTGAGATTTCTTCCTGCTTCTATGACGCCTTCTGCCGCATTCTCCACGTTCCCCGCAGTAAGAGACAGGTCATTTTTCGCTCCTGTTTTTCCCGTATTGGAGAGTGTGCCGTCAGCAGAAATAACAAGGGTATTTCCGTAGATTTCGCTGGCGTTGTTGGTTATATGGTTCCCGACGAGGGAGAGCGTGCTTACAGCCGTACCGTCGAGGCCATCCCCGGTGATATGGATCTGTCCTTTATTCTTGCTGTAGGACATTGTCCCCTCTGCCCATTGGACGGTGCTTCCCGCGGCGATGGTCGCTGCCTCTGTATTGATGAATCCCACGCCGTTTATGGAAATGCCATTTGCATTGGCAATGACTACGCTCGCTTTATTTCCTGCCACTTCGAGGAATCCCTGCAGGGTGCTGGCATGGGAACTCGTCACTTCATTCAGGATGATCCGCGCCCCATTGCCGGCGATGCGCATATTTCTATCGATGTATCCGCCCAGTTCCGTCTTGGCGTATTTCGACGCGTTATTCAGGATGAGGCCAGTGGATTTGATATTGAAATCTGTGTAGAGGTTCCGGGAAACGCCGTTTGCATTGGCTTCGGCGATCTGTACGAGATCGATGCCGCTTGCCGTATGGTCGATAATTGGTTTGTATTTCCCATCCGCACTGTCGTCGGCAGTAAGAGCCAGTGTACTGTCATCTGCTTTGTTTTCTACCTTCGTGGCTGCCGTCCCCGCGGTACCGGGAAGATCCGGCGTCGCCAGTTCATCCGCCTTTCTCGGCGGCTCCGGAGCGGGTGGCGTCACCGGCTGGTCTGGATCGGTTTCTGTGATATGGATGCTTCCTTCGTCTTTTGCTTTCAGGTTTTCCTTATTATATTTGACCTTTGTACCAGATAGATGGAGTTCTCCTTTTTCTGTATACACAGAGCCGGTCACATTCATATCTTTTGCAAACAGATGAATGTCATTGACCGCGGAAATCTGCCCTCCCACAGTCGCATTGCCAGTAATCGTCGCTATCAGTGTATTAGACGCGTCCAGCACACCACCCATGAGGCCGGTACCTGATTCATTTTCTTTTGGAATGCCTCTCACATTTTCGAGTTCAGCTGCCTTGATGGTGAGATTGGCATCCTTGCGTTCGAAGATGCCGCTTCCCTCATTCGTCTCATAGGACTCCCCAGCAATAATTCTGCCGCTATTGGTCAGTTTCCCGCCTGCCGTGATATTGATGCTTCCGCTGGCGGATACGGCTATTTCATTTTGTATGTCTGACTCATTGGCATCAATATCCATGATGCCGCCAGAGTAGACATTGCCGGTATAGTAGGATACATTTTCTCCATCTTTGGTTTCTTCCACAAGATTTCCCTTCTGGAATACAATTTTCCCATTGTTTGTGATATGGAGTTCGTCATCTGCGTGAATATTGCCCGATATGTTGACGCCAAGGCCTTTATTGGTCCCCACGAGGAAGATCTTCCCCGCATACATACCTCCGAGCGCGCCTACATCAAGGGATACATCGGTACCGGAGGCTTCAAAAGAACGTGCCGCTTCGCTGGTGTCATAGGTGACGCTGTTCTTTCCCGTAACCACATGCATGCGGTCTTTCGCCCAGAGTTCCCCATTAATTTTCGCGGCAGCTGCATAGATGTCCAGTTTATTCACCGTGTCATAAATCGTATTTCCATCGCTGTCATAGGGGCTATTGCCAGTCCCTGCGATTTCGACAGTCCCTTTCTGTACATCAAAACGATCCAGGCGGCCATTTGTGATGACCGGCTTTCCTGTGGTAAGGACGGCGCGTCCCACATTGATGAAGCCGAATCCATTTCCAACGATGCCATTGGGATTGGCAATCACAAGGTCTGCTTTCTGTCCTGCCACTTCCATGAGGCCGTTCAGGTTCGTATTCCGGCTGCCTGTCACTTCAGCAAGAATAAGGGCCGCCGGTTTTCCATTGAGAGTGGCATTGGCTGCCACCGCCCCGGCGAGCTTCGTCTGCGCGTTCTGCACTGCGTTATTGAAGACAAGCCCCTCTTTTCCCACATTGAGATCTGTGAACTGGTTATGGGATAGTCCTTTGTCATTGGGCGCTACGATATTAACCACCGGCACATTATTCACTCCGGTCCCTACTGTCGCCCCATTGGAAGGCGTGACCACCGCATAGACCGGCAGCACAACCTCTAAGTGAAGAACAATCGCAAGAGAAAGGGCGATCCATTTTTGTTTTTTACCGGTGGTTTTCATCGTGGCACCTCCGAGAAAATGGGAATGAATACGAGATATGGAATGATAGGGTATATCTAATATCCGTCAAAATATGGCGTTATGAATTTTTGTAAATTCCCTTATATTTCTGCCGTCAGTGTAAAGCCATAGGTACGGGACGCTGTGGTAAATCCAGCCGGCTTATACAGCGGCCAGCCGATGAAAGCGTCATAGGAAAAGCGTCCAAGATGTCCCCGCATGCCGATGGCGCCGCCAAACAGTTCTTTTCCCAACAGGTATTTCGTCCCCGGACCGGAAACTTTTCCGTAATCCAGCGCCAGGTATATCTGGTGCGGCTGCGTCTTGAAGGGGAAACGGATCTCATTTCGCATAATAACGCCGTCTTCCGCGGAAAGGGTCTGTTCCCCGTCGAATCCCCGCACGCTGTACCAACCGCCGATGGAAAGAAATTCACTGCTGTATACAGGCTGGTTGCTTTTCTGGAAACGGAGGTTCATATTGTACTCTGCTTTGTAGATATCTGACCGGGTGATGGGTGTCGTGAGGTTGATGTTTCCCATGTACATGTTGTACCGGGTGGTCGCCTCTCCCGGGAGCCCGTCTGTAGGTCCAGGATCCGCCAGCCATGGCAAGCCCCTGCGGTACGCGAGCCGGGCATCAATGACGCTGTCTCCGAAGTAGCGCCTGTGGTTGACGCCGATTTCAACGGCCATAGTCTTCTGTCGCTGCACCCCGATTTCTGTGCCGTCGATATAGCTGTGCCTCGTCTTATGGATAAATCCAATGTCCATATCTGTTTTGCTCACCTGCGTGCGCTGGAGAAGATGCGTCCATGTGAGAGAGGTCTGGCTGAATTTCCCACTGGAAATGAATGGATTCACTGCGTAGGCTACGGTCTGGTGATAGTGGTTCCGGTTGTAGCTGAAGGTCAGCCGGTCTGCCCCAAAAGGCACAGTATAGTAGATGCTGTTTGCCCGCGTCCCTTTCTTTTCACCTGACGAGGTGGCATCTTCATTCCAGCTGGCGTAGAAAGTGTCATTGATGGAGAAGGGATTGGACAGCTGGAGGCCGCCAGTCAGCTGGGCTTTCCCTGTATCCCTTGTACCGGAGTTGTCCAAGGTAACGAAAAATTTATAAGGTTTTCCCTGCTCTATATCGATAACAAGAACGCTTTCCCCCTCATTCTTCCCTGGCTCGATTTTGATGTCTGCTTTCTGTTCTGGAACACTGTTGAAATTATCCACGGTCTGCTCGATGGCACGAATATTCAGGATGCGCCCTTTTCTCACGGCAGATGCGTTCCGCCATGTTCCCCAGGTCTCTTTCCGGAATCGGATGTCTGATACAATCCCTGGAAGGAGCGTGAAATAGAATTTCCCAGTTGATAAGTCTTGTTCTTCCACATAGACCCGGGTGGTCACATAGCCACGGTTCATAATTTCCCCATTGATGGCTTTCATAAGCCGGTTGATCCCTTCCGTCCCGATACGCTGTCCATCAAATTGGGACAGGTAGGTATTAATCCATTGGAACCGATCTCCGTAAGCAGGCGCCTTCAGACTGAAGTGCTTGATCAGAAAACTATTCTCTTCCTTTGGCAAAATAAAAGCTTCCAGACCCATAGCAACAGAGGGCGTTCTCGTCATGACCTGACGAAGACGCTCTTCTGATTGTTCCACTCCGAGTCTGGAAGCTATATTTTGTTCTTTTTGCTGAAGGATCTGCCTCTGCGCGTTCAATATACCATCATCGGCAGCCTGTATGGGCATATAGCCACTTATTCCTATTGTTATCGATACAAGAAGAATATTCGGCCAAATATGCATTTCCATTGTAACCATCCCCTATCATACGGCGGGAAAACAGTTAAGTGAAAGTCATAATTCTATACAATTAAATCGTCTCTTTTAATTTTAATACCATTTGATTTAAATTGCAATACTCTCTTTTAATTTTCTCACAAAAAGTAAGACGCTCTACTGAACCCTCATTGCATTCTTCCGGTTGCTAAAGAGTGGCTGAACCGTCCTCTCCAGCAAAAATATCTGGTGGTTTATCTGGATGCCACATTCTACAAGGTTCAACAAGAAAACCGCGTAGTTAATAAGGCCGTCTACGTGGGCATTGGCATAGGTCTTGACGGGCAGAAAGAGGTCTTGGGGATGTGGATCTGTCAGGTAGAAGGAAGCCGCTATTGGACAGGCATTCTATCAGAACTTCGCAACCGCGGAGTCGAAGACATCTGCATTATCTGCGTAGATGGACTGGTGGGCATGGTGGAAGCCATACATGCTATTTTCCCGCAGACAGACATCCAGCGCTGTATTGTCCACCAGCTCAGAACGACCTGAAATCTCCTGAGTTACAAAGAATGGAAAGCCTTTTTTCCTGACCTGCTGGCGATCTACAAGGCGCCTTCGGAGGACGCCGCCAACTATGCGTTAGAACAGCTGGCAGCCAAATGGGAGAAGAGCCATTACAAAATGGTTCAGTCGTGGCGTGAAAGTTGGCCAGAGCTCTCTACCTACTTTAAATATCCGCCGGAAATTCGGAAGATCATCTACACGACCAACGCAATAGAAAACTTCAACCGGCAGCTAAGAAAGGCAGGAAAACACCATGTTGTCTTTCCTACCGATGACGCCCTTTTCAAGACGCTGTACCTGGCAATGACAGAGATCACATGGAAATGTGGGAACCGCCCAACGTACTGGAATTGGAGTCAAATGCTGGAGCAGTTCATGATTTATTTTGAAGGCCGCATCACGATGGAAGATATTAATGTCAACTTATAAGTTTTAGCCGGTTTCTGGCTCAAGGAAGTTTACACAAAATACTTGACAGTCCCTTATTTTTAAAATTACTATGTGCACCATATCCAAGAGCATCCACTGCATAAAGATTATGATAAGCAGATATGCCCGATATAATTGGGGATTCGCCTTGGACAGAAATTCCACCTGTTCTTTCTGTACGGAAGACAGATTTTCTGGATTCTTGAGCAATGCAAATTTGGTGAATTTTACTGCCTTCGCTTTTTTAGCGGCTGATTCGACCTTCTCTCCTTTTCTAGGCCTTCCAGGCTTTCTTTTTTCCGAAGGTCCAACTTTAGAACTTGTTGCTGCCAATGTTCTGCGCCGTACTTTTTCAAGTGCTTCCATAGCCCAGGAAACCACATGGAAGGGATCAATGCAGCGCTGTGCATTGGGACAATATTCACTAATAACGGATTCAGAAATACAAAGCGAAATACACGGCATAACAAAATGCCGCAAATCCCATGTTGATACTAAAACACCAACATGGAATTTACGGCTATCATTTTTTAGATATTTGCCATGTCTACCTTGACAGGGGCCGATCACAAAGACCAGGCGGCTTTTCTAAAATCGATTATTCTACAATCAGATTTTCCTTTTCTTCTTTTGGGAAGACAAGATTCAGAATGACAGCGACAACAAAGACCACAGCCACACAGTTTTCCGCAAAGACACTGCGGAAGAGTTCCGGGAAGATATGGAAGATCTGCGGGGTCTGCGTAAAACCGAGACCTATGCTGAGAGAAAGCGCAGCGATGCTCATATTTCGCTGCGAGTAGCCACATTCTCCGAGCATACGGACACCGGAGACAACGATAGAGCCGAACATCATGAGCGTGCAGCCGCCGAGGACGGCATCCGGAAGGGACGCCAGAATGACGCCAAGGCCGGGGATAATGCCTGCCAGAATCATAAGTGCCGCACCGCATCCGATAGCCTTACGGTTTACGACCTTGGTCATAGCGACAAGACCGACATTCTGGCTGAAGGATGTGATCGGCATGCAGCCGAAAAGGGAAGACAGTGAGCTTACGAAGCCATCGACCGCGATGGAGCCGGAAACTTCACGGCTCGTCGCCTGGCGACCATACCCCATCATGGCAAGAGCACTGGTATCCCCCAGCGTTTCTGTTGCGGAGACGAGGAAAATCAGGAAGAAGGAGAAAATGGCATCTCCATGGAATTCAAGCGAGATCGGCATGATCCCGGGAAGGGAAATGAGCGGGACTTCCGTCAGACGAGACAGATCGACCATGCCGAAGCAGTACGCGGCGATATAGCCAACGACAAGTCCAAAGAGGACGGAAAGCTGCTTATAGAAAGAGTGTGCTTTAAGATTCCACGCAAGGCAGGCGACAAGCGTGATGGTGCCGACGATCAAGTAATTCTGGGCGCCAAAATTTGGATTGCCAAAGCCGCCGCCAAAAGAATTGGCCCCGATGGGAAGCAGGGAGAAACCGATGGCCGTCACGACGGACGCAGACACGATCGGCGGGATAAATTTCCTCCACCAGGATGCGCCAAGGCCAAGGATACCTTCCAATAGACCGCCGATGAGCGCAGCGCCAAGGACTGCACCATAGCCATATTTGGTACCGATGATGCAGGCCACGGAAACGAAGGTGAAGCTGATTCCCATGATGATCGGCAGACCGCTGCCAAAACGCCAGATCGGGAAAAGCTGGAGAAGAGAGCCGATGCCGGCAACGATCATCGCAGACTGCACGAGTGCAGCCGACTCCGCCGGATCCATTTTGACAGCACCTGCTACGATGAGGATAGGCGCGATATTGGCCACGAACATGGCAAGTACATGCTGTAGTCCAAAAGGAACCGCTTTTCTGATTGTGATTTTCCCATTGGGTTCATAAATCGGATCTTTTTCCACAATACACTCCTAACTGTAATAAATATTGAAATTCTTACATACATTCACTGTTTTGCATCTTTGAGCATTATCTAAAAGTAATGGATCCTGTTTCTGCATCCATCTTTTCGATAATAGCCAACGATTTCACATCGATACCGGAAGCACGGAGCTCATCACCGCCGCCCTGAAATCCTTTCTCGATACAGATACCGACACCTTCTACGATACCGCCTGCCTGTTTTACAAGGTCGATCAGCCCCTGCACAGCGCAACCGTTTGCCAGAAAATCATCCATGATGAGGATGTGTTCACCGGCATTCAGATATTTCTTGGAGGCTACGACATGATTCACTTTATTATGTGTGAAGGACTTCACTTCGGTCGCATAGACATCCTTATCCATATTGCTGCCTGCCGACTTTTTGGCAAAGAGGACCGGAACGCCGAAATATACTGCAGTGAGACAGGCAATGCCGATACCAGACGCTTCGATGGTCAGGATCTTATCCACCTGGCGGTCACCAAAAAGTTTCTTGAACTCCTTCCCCAGTTCACTAATGAAAGGGACATCGATCTGATGGTTCAGAAAGCTGTCGACCTTAAGTACATTCCCCGCTTTGATGACGCCGTCTTTCATAATTTTCTTCTGCAGTAAATTGAGCTCGCCCACGATACTCCTCCTCATTTCACTCACGGTCTGCCAAGCTGAACCGTGCTGACAAAAATATTTTACCTATTTTATCACGTTCCTTTACCCAGTGCAAAATATAACACAAAAAACGAGCCGGAGAGGCTCGTTTTTAGGGTATCAGAAATGAAGGGTAGGCTTCCTCCTTTTTTATGTTTGTTGACGCTTCCATGAAGAGAAAATCATATCCTCTTTGTCTTACAGTCTACCGTCAGAAGAAGACCTCTGTCACGCCCGCGCCCCCATTTCTATAGTCAGCTTCATGGAATTCCTTTACGAAATTCAGCGTACGAAGATACTCCTGGATCCCCTGACGCAGTGCGCCGGTCCCTTTGCCATGAATAATCTGCACCGGCGAAACGCCTGCCATGAAACATTCATTCAGAAAACGATCCACTTCAGGGACGGCCTCATCGACTGTTTTCCCGATGACATTGAGCGTGGTATGAACGGTACGAACACTCGCCGCACCCCGGGTAGCGAACGGACGACTGACCGGCTTCCTGACCTTCTTCACCGGTTTCTTCGTCTCGAAGCAATGCTCCGGAGTCACGGTGACATGCATTAGACCGCAGGCGATGGTGATCTTATTTCCCGACACTTTGGTAATGGTACCATCACTGTCAAGCGTATCGATATAGACATAGGTGCCTTTTTTGATCTGCTCCTTGGAAAGCGGATTTCTTCGGTTTTCTTTTCCGGGAAGTGCCATGGCATCGATCGCACCACGCACTTTGGAAACATGCTGCTGGAGATCATCCTTCGCCATCGCCGAGGCCTTTTTCTTGAGATCTTTGATGATGGCTTCCGACTGATTTCTAAGATCTCTTTTGATAGTCTCCGCTTCTTGTCTGGTTTTCTCCAAGATCTGGTCTTTCTTTTTATAGAAAGCATCCGTCTCTGTCCTAAGTTCGTTTCGCAGTTCCTCAGCCTTCTTCAGCTGGGCTTCCACCTCTTCTTTTTCATGCGCGACTTCACGCGTCTGGCGGTTCAGCCGTGCCATGACTTCTTCCATATTGTGAAGCGGAGAGCCTTCTTTCAGCTGGCTGGCACGCGAAAGGACAAGAGGCGACATACCAAGTCGCTTGCAAATGCTGAAGGCATTGCTGTTCCCCGCAACGCCGATGATAAGGTGGTAGGTCGGCGTCAGTGTCTCTTCGTCAAACTCTACGAATGCATTCTCGATGCCGCGCGTCTCGTAAGCGAGTTTTTTCATTTCACTGAAATGGGACGTAATGATAGCGGGTACTCCCTGCATCTGCAGATACTCCGTAACGGACTGTGCAAGCGCGGCTCCTTCAACAGGGTCTGTGCCTGAACCCAGTTCATCGAGAAGCACCAGATCCTCTGTCCCCACATGAGAAAGAAAAGCCGTAAGCTGTGTGATGTAGGAAGAAAAGGTCGAAAGATTGTACTGGATGCTCTGCTCGTCACCGATAATGGCATAGATATTTTTATAAATCGGAAGCATCGAGCCCTCAGCCGCCGGAATAAAGAGACCGGACTGATTCATGAGTGATAGAAGCCCCGCTGTTTTGATCGCGATGGTTTTGCCGCCCGCATTCGATCCTGTAATGATGAGGATCTGGAAATCCATTCCCAGCGTCAAAGATATCGGCACCACCTTATCCGCAGGAATAAGTGGATGACGAGCACGGCGAAGGTCGAGCGCATGAGTGGAGTGGATGGCTTTTACTCCCTGCATGGAGAGTGCCAATTTCGCACGCGCAAAAATAAACTCCAGCTCGGTCGCAAGGTGACAGTTGTTCTTCGTGACTTCCCGTGTCTTCTTCACCTGCTCGGTAAGTGCGCGGAGAATTTCCTGTACTTCCTGCTTTTCCGAAGCTGTGAGTTCCGCGAGGTCGTTATTCAGGCGCACTGAGACCATCGGCTCCATAAAAAGCGTCTGCCCTGTGGATGATCTGTCATGCACGATCCCTTCAAATTTATACCGGTATTCTTCCTTGACCGGTACGACATAGCGACCATTTCTCTGCGTTACGATGGCGTCCTGAAAATAGGATGACTGATCCTTATCCTGGATGATCTGCTGGATCGTCTTGCGGATACGATTCTTGATCATTTCCTTTTCCGTGCGGATGCGGGAAAGACGCGGGGAGGCGCGGTCACTGACCTCGCCATGCTCATCGAAGACCTGATGGATCCTTGCAATCAGCTGTTCCTGCGGGATGATGAGCGAAGCAAGCTCTTCGAGTGCGGGATAGACCAGATGACGCTCGCCTTCGAAATAGTGATGCATCTTCTTATACGTTTCGAGCGTTGCGGCGAGATCAATGAATTCCTTCGCCATCAGGATCATGTCTTTCCCAGCTTTTTCCAGTGTCTCGGTGATGTCATGCGTCTCCCCCAAAGGGGTCGTGATCTCACGCTCCAGAAGAATCGATGCTTCTTCTGTTTCCGTGAGCTTTTTCTCTATGATCTCCGGCTCTACGGACGGCATGAGCGTCCGTGCCATAGCTTTGGAAAGCTGCGAGGGGGCGAGCTCTGCGAGCTTTTCGCGGATCTTGTCGAACTCCAGTGTTTCCAGTACATCTTGTTTCATTTATAAAACTCCTCTAAAGAAGTGACCACGGGTGACATCGTCTCCCCTGCCTGCTCCGGGGGCCTCTTTCCGGCCGCATAGTATATCACAGGCATCCTTACAAAGCGAGAGGATGCTGCCTTCATTCCCGCGAACGTCCAGTGTCAGCGCAGAAAGGCCTGCTTTTTTCAATTCATCAAAGTACGGACGCATATCAAGGACATGGCAGTTGGCGATATGCATATGGCACCATTCATCGGTATGGATAGGGAAACGGCGTCCTTCCCCATCCTTCAGGGCGAAGTGCCCCCGCATGCAATACATAGGGCAGTGCTTTTTGTCCTTATCTCCCATCACCGCATTGATCGCGCAGTACTCGGAAATCATCATCTCCGTCCGTCCATACACATAGGCCCCGAGCGGTATATCCGATCCTTTCGCAATATGACGGATCTGCGGGATCGTCAGCTCCTGTGAAAGGAAGCAGCCGGAAAAGCCAAGCCTTTCGATTTCTTTTTCAGCTTCTCTATTGAAAATATTCATGGACGGTCCCGCCCAGACAGCGAGGCTTTCCTCCCCCTTTACCCATTCGATGGCTCCGGCATATTCCAGCACCACGCCATCAGGAAGGAGCGTCAAAAGCTTTCGCAGCTGCGCCTGCGCTCTGGCCTGATATTTTTCTCGTACCACGCGCGGTGTGGGGAAGAGGATCTCTGCCTCCGCCTCGTGACAAAGACGCACCGCCTCCTCATAGTCTTTCCATGGAATCGGCCTATGCGAGAAGGATTCGCCGCCAAAAATCACCTGACGTACACCGGCTGCCAGCGCCTCTTTCACATGAGAAAGAAGCGTCGTCCGGACGGTCACATGTGCGCCCTCCTCAGAAGGGACTTTTGAAAAAGCAGGCGTCATCGAGACAGGGAGTGGGCGCGGGATGCCTGCCTCATGTGCCTCTCTTCGCTTTGCCAAGAGTGACTCTACCGCCTCCTGCCGCAGATGGTTCAGAATGCTTTTCGGCACCATGCATCCCTCATTGGATGCCGATATGTCTGCAAGTGTGAACCATGTATTGCCAAGACGGCTCATCTGCTTCTCTATCTCTTCCGCACTCGTCACGTGTGCTTTGGCTTTTTCCATGAGGACATCGGACATAACCGTCACCGCATGCCCCTTATCATCGGCAGCGGTCAAAGACAGTGCCTCCCCGGGAGTCGCTGACAAGGAGAGATAGAGCGGGATCTTTCCCTGCAGATCCTTCATCGCAAGTGACTTCTTCGGTATTTTCACATTCCAATAGACATGTGCATGCGCGAGAGGGCGTTTTTCGAAAAGAGCGCGATATTTCCCCTTTTTCAGAGAAGACAGCCGTTCTACAGGAATAAAGGCGATTGTTCTTTCTTCTGTCTCATAGGAAATACCCGTCACATCCACAAGACGCCTATCTGCCTCTGATTTAAAAACAAAGGCACCGCGCCCGATGCTTTCCACACGTCCTGCCTCGACGCCGTGATTTCCTGGCGCGTACTCCGTGATCATAGACGGCCCTGCGGTATCATCCGGATATGCCGTCGTATAGCCGCGGTTAAATTCCTCTTCCAGATCGAGCTTTAACGGTTCGGTATCGATCAGAAGATGCTGCTTCGCTGCATCGATCGCTTTTCGATACGCTGATACGGTATTATAGACGTACTCTGCGCTCTTCATGCGCCCTTCCACCTTGAGAGAGGACACATGGGCGGCCAAGAGGTCGGGGATCCTAGGAAGCCCCATCATATCCTTGAGGCTCAGGATGTACTTTCCCTTCTCCTGCGAGAGAGGACGGCCCGCATCATCCACCAGCTCATAGGGCATGCGGCAGGGCTGCGCGCAGGAACCACGGTTTCCACTGCGCCCGCCGATGAAACTGCTCATGAGACACTGCCCCGAGTAACACACACAGAGTGCCCCATGAACAAAAACTTCAATCTCCACATTCGTTTGGTCGGTGATCTCCTTGATTTCCGCCAGAGAAAGCTCGCGCGAAAGCACCACACGCTGGAATCCATGATCCCCCAGAAAACGAACGCCATCCAGATTTGAGACCGTCATCTGTGTGCTGGCATGGAGCGGAATGTGCGGAGCGATCTTCTTGGCCATGGAAACGACACCGAAATCCTGTACCAGTAGTCCGTCAATCGGGATCGTCCCTAAAAACTGAAGATACGCTGCGAGAGCCTTATTCTCCATATCGCCGATCAATGTATTCAGTGTCACATACACCGAGGTGCCTTTTCCATGCGCCATACGGACAGCCTCTTTCATCTCCTCATCAGAGAAATTGCCCGCAAATTTTCGCGCGCTGAAGCGTTTCCCACCAAGATACACAGCATCTGCTCCTGCATCGAGCGCAGCGATGAGATGCGCCGGAGATCCGGCTGGTGCTAAAAGTTCCATGATATTTCTCCTTTGAAAATGAATGGCAACTAGTGACTGATGACTAGGAATTATGGATCAGGGATCACACGTCTCGTACGTACTCTCTTCCCATGAATAAACTCGTCTTATTGTATACTAACAGCCGGATAGTTTCAATGATAAGCCTGAAAGCGAAGGACCATCCTGCTCCCCAATCCCCTGTCCACCCACATGCAAAAACCGCCAAACGAGAAAATGTCGCTTGGCGGTTCCACCATTCCGGTCACATATCTCTTATTTGACTTCAGCTTCGTAACGGGCAAGAGTGAAGCAAAGGTCAGACAGACGATTCAGGTAGCGGATATCCACTTCATGCACCTCTTCCTCTTCGGAAAGACGCCACATATCACGTTCTGCACGGCGAACAACAGTACGCGCCACATCAAGAAAGCTGGCGCTTTGGGTATCCCCAGGCACCAGGAAATGATCAAGTGGTGCCAGCTCATCCGTATAGGTATCGATGATCTGTTCCAGCTTCGTCACATGATCCGGCGTAATGTTTGCTTCTTTTCCGACGCTCGCTACATCCGCCATCAAAAGCCACAGTTCTTTCTGCAGCGCATAGATCGTTTCCTTGACATTATCATGGGTCGCAAAAGCACGCGCCTCGCCCAGCACAGAATCCACTTCATCAATGGTGCCATAGGTTTCTACACGCTGACAGCCTTTCGATACGCGTTCTCCTGTGTAGAGAGAGGTCTTGCCCTTGTCACCCGTTCTTGTATACACCTTTGCCATTTGAATCCTCCTTATCATTAAATGAGAGAATTATGAAAATACAGGCTTCCCTGATTTCATTATATCGCATGCCGGAGAAGGGTTCAAGGTTCAGAAAATGCGACATCAAAGTTTCCTTAGCACATCTTAATAAAAAGAGCAGCTGACACATCAGCTGCTCTTTTGTAGTGTTTCTCACATCGCATCATAGATATCTGCGACTGCATCATATTCATCATCCGTCGGAGGGACGTATTCTGCTTCTCCATTTTCATCAGTATCGATGCGTGCCAGAATGATATCCGGCTCTTCTTCATCATCTTCTGATGTCGGAATGGAGACCAGGACAGCGAATTCTTTTCCCTGAAAAGGAATGACCACGTCCTGTGCATAATCTCTTTCATCACCATCCGGACCGGTAATGGTGATAATGATCGCTTCTTCTTTTTTCTCTGCCATGGGCTTATCCTCTGTTTTTAAAAGCCAGGTGCTGGAGATAGCCCTCCAGGATCACCACGGCGGCCATTTTATCGATGACTTTTTTACGCTTCTTGCGGCTGACATCTGCGGCGATGAGCTGTTTCTGCGCCATCACCGTCGTCAGACGTTCATCCCAGAAGTGATAAGGAATATCGGGAAAAGCAGCCGCAAGCTCAGCAGCGAATTCCTCTGTCCGCTCAGCACGCATGCCTTTCGTACCATTCATATTAAGCGGCATGCCAAGGACGAATTCTTCGACCTTGTATTCATCCGTCAGCTGACGAAGCCGTTCAAAATCTTTTTCCCTCGTCGTATGACGGATGGTTTCCAGTCCTTGCGCCGTCCAGCCGAAAAGATCACTCACCGCGACGCCGATGGTCTGGGATCCTACATCAAGACTCATGATCCGCATATCAAAGTCCTTTGTGCTTGACATAGAAACGGACCAGTTCTTCCACCAGTTCATCTCTTTCGATGCCGGAGATCAGACGTCTTGCATCATGACGGCTGGTGATATAGGTCGGTTCGCCGGAAACCAGGTATCCCACCAGCTGCACGGTCGGATTGTGTCCGGCTTCTTTCAAAGCACTGTACACCTCCTGCAGGATCATGGCAGCCTGGCGATTCTCGCCTTCATCGACATTCGTATTGAATAAAATCGTTTCATCAGAAACTGACATGGGTATACCTCCTTTGACAGTTCAGTCCACGAGAAAAGGGAAAGGAAAAACAGGTGCAGCAGGATTCAATGGTTCTCAAGATTCAATGGGATGGCAGTGTTCTCCAACCTTGGACGGATGCCGTATCCTCGCTCTTGCAATTCCACGAGACCCTCCTTATTTTTGCGTAGTGCCTCTCATCGAATCCTGTGAGCCTTCTGGGCCTGATAAATCCACTTTGGCTATAAGACCAAAAGGAGCTCCTTCAATCCTGATTCCTTTATTGGATCATTTCTGCGATAGCTTTCACACCTTCAGCGATAGATTCATTGATCTTGGACGGATCCTTGCCGCCTGCCTGTGCGACAGCCGGCTTGCCGCCGCCACCACCACAGCAGATTTTAGCAGCTTTGGAAATGACTTTGCCCATATGGACACCTGCCTTGATGGCTTCCGGAGAAGCCATACCGACGAGGTTCACTTTGTCACCGCAAACTGCACCGAGCAGGAAGCAGCCGCCAGAGAGCTTAGCTTTCGCTACGTCAGCTGCTTTTCTGAGCTCATCCATATTACCTGCATGAACGATAGCGCCAAAGAACGGTACGCCATTCTTTTCCTGCACATCTTTCATCAGATCGCCCAGTTCATTCTTGGCCTGCTGCTGTTTCAGGCTGTCGAGTTCACGCTCCAGATCTTTCATCTGCGCCAGCGTCTTTTCGATCTTTTCTGCAAGCTGTTCCGGTTTGCCCTTCAAGAGAGCCGCTACCTCGCGGAGAAGTGCTCTATCCTTCTTCATGTCTTCATAGGAGGCTTTCCCCGTGACAGCTTCGATACGTCGAATACCTGAGCCGATGCCGCCTTCGGAAAGCAGACGGAAGGAACCGATCTCTCCGACATTCTTTACATGACTGCCGCCACAGAGCTCCTTGCTGTAGCCGGGAATGCTGACAACACGGACAACGTCACCATATTTTTCACCAAAGAGCGCCATAGCACCGGATTTCTTCGCTTCTTCGATCGGCATTTCACAGATATCGACAGGTGTCGCTTTGAGGATTTCCTCATTAACGATCTGTTCAACGGCAGCGAGCTGCTTCTCAGAAAGCGGTTCCGGCCATGTGAAGTCAAAGCGCAGACGGTCAGGAAGAACGAGAGAGCCGGCCTGATTCACCTGATCGCCAAGTACGCGGCGAAGTGCTGCCTGCAGCATATGTGTGCCCGTATGGTTTCTCGCAATGTCTTCTCTTCTGACGCGGTCAACTGTGACAGTGACCGTTTCCCCTTCACGGATGATGCCTTCAGAAACGGTACCGATGACATAGACGATACCATCTGGCAACTTCTTCGTGTCTTCGACCTGAATGGTACCCTCTTCGCCAACGATGGTGCCGGAATCACCGATCTGTCCGCCGCCTTCTGCATGGAACGGGTTGTTCTTGAGGACTACAGTGACTTCGGTACCGTCTGCTGCAGAGACGATCTCTTTGCCATCCTGGCCAAGAAGGAGCAGCTTCGTTTCGCCATCTTTGTCTTCCGTGGTGAGCTCTTTTGCATCGAGTTTTGTGGTATCCGGTGTAGCGACTTTCGCAGAAACTTTCGCACGCGCAGCTCTTGCTCTTTCCTTCTGCTCAGCCATGGCCGCTTCGAAGCCTTTCTCATCGATGGTGAGACCCTGTTCCTTGGCGATCTCATCGGTCAGTTCCCATGGGAAGCCATAGGTATCATAAAGTTTGAAAACCTGATCACCGGAAAGAATGGTCTGCTGCTTTTTCTTCGTATCTTCCAACATTTCAGAAAGCAGGTCACAGCCTGCATTCAGCGTGGTATGGAAGCGTTCTTCTTCGACGCCGGCGACTTTCTTAATGAAAGCCTGCTTATCAACAAGTTCCGGATAGGCCGGCTTCATCATCTGAATGACGACATCGATCATCTGCCCCATGAAGGCATCCTGAATGCCCAGAAGCTTGCCAAAACGAACGGCACGGCGCAGTACGCGGCGGAGAACATAGCCTCTGCCTTCATTCGACGGAAGGATGCCGTCAGCGATCATATTCGTGATAGCACGCGCATGGTCAGAAATGACCTTCAGTGCCACATCACCCTCGGCACTCTGTCCATAGGATACGCCGGAAAGCTTCGAAGCTTCTTCAATGATCGGGAAAAACAGGTCGGTTTCAAAGTTATTCTTTTTCTTCTGAAGAACGGCAGCCAGACGTTCCAGACCTGCACCGGTATCGATGTTCTTCTTGGCAAGCGGCAGGTAGGAACCATCCTTCTGGCGGTCGTACTGGGAGAATACAAGGTTCCAGATCTCAAGGAAACGATCTCCGTCTCCGCCCATCTGGTTTTCCGGATCCGTGCCGAATTCTTCACCCTGATCAAAGAAAATTTCAGAGTCCGGACCGCATGGGCCTTCCCCGATTTCCCAGAAGTTATCGGAAAGCGGATAGATATGGTTTTCCGGCAGGCCGATCATTTTGTGCCAGTAGTCATGCGCTTCATTGTCATCGGGATAAATGGTGACGTAGAGGCGGGACTGATCGAGCTTCAGGACTTCGGTCAGGAATTCCCATGCCCAGGAAATCGCTTCCTTCTTGAAATAATCGCCAAAGGAGAAATTCCCCAGCATTTCGAAGAAAGTATGATGGCGTGCGGTACGGCCTACGTTTTCAATATCTCCGGTACGGATACATTTCTGGCTGGTCGTCACTCTGTGTTTCGGTGGTTCTACCTTGCCGGTGAAGTACGGCTTCAGTGGCGCCATGCCGGCACCGATCAAGAGAAGGCTGGGGTCATCCTTTGGAATCAAGGAGAAACTCTTCAGTCTCAGATGGTCTTTTTTATTTTCAAAAAACGAAAGATAATTTTCGCGAATGTCATTGCCTTTCATGATAAACCCCCTTAGTGATTCTTAAAGTATTTCTACATTATACTTGACTTGGGCAAGGCATGCAAATTTTTTTAAGAGGAACCACGGGTTCTGCGGGTTCTGTAAAAGTGGTGCGTCGCAAAACACGATGAACCCGGAAGCAGGAACGCAGGATGAACGGCCTGCAGGGATAAGATCCGAAGGGGATCAAGGGCGCTGCCCGCACAACGGGTCAACCCCAAGCCAAACAAAAAACCGCAGTCTTGCTGCGGCTTTCGTATTCCTTATTTCTGAAGCAGTCCGTTAATGGCGATACTCGGACGACCTTTTCTCATCTCTATGTCCGCATCGACATCAAAGACTTCCGCGATAGCTTCATGAGTCATGACCTCCATCGGTGGTCCCGAGCGTTCGATGACGCCATTCTCAAGGACGAGAAGGTCTGTCGAATAGCGGATAGCCTGATTGATCTCATGCAAGACCATGACGACGGTCAGATTCTCTTCATGGTTCAGCTTTGATACAAGCTCCATGACTTCAAGCTGGTGACAGATATCCAGATACGTAGTCGGTTCATCCAGGATGAGGATTTTCGGCTCCTGTGCTAGTGCCATCGCGATCCACACGCGCTGTCGTTCACCGCCGGAAAGGCTCGCTGCCAGGCGATCTTTCAGATGAAGCGTATTCGTCTTTCTCATGACCTCTTCTACGACTTCTCTGTCATGCGTGGAGACGCCCGACCACCAGTGCTGGTACGGATAGCGTCCGCAGGAAACGAGCTCCTCCGCTGTCATATCTTTCGGGATCTCATGAAACTGCGGCAGGAAAGCAACGACGCGTGAGAGTTCATCCGCTTTGTAGGCACCAAGGGGTTTACCCGCGATTTCCACGCTCCCTTTATCCGGCTTGAGATTTCCCGTCACTGCCTTCAGAAGCGTCGATTTCCCGCAGCCATTCCGTCCAAGGAAGGTGACGATGCTGCCCTTTCTGATGAGGCCGCTTGCCCCTTTCAGTACCTTATGATCGCCGAAGGTCACATGAATGTCAGAAATTCGAATTGCAATATCACCCATCATGCGCTCCTCCTTAACAGATACAGGAAAAATGGAGCACCAAGAAAGGCCATAATGATGCCCGCAGGGATCTCTATCGGTGAGAAGAGGACTCGTCCGAGCGTATCACAGAAGACGAGTACCCCCGCCCCCAGAATAGCAGAGCCCGGTACGACATACTTGTAGTCCGTCCCGACGATCAGGCGGACAATATGCGGCACAACAAGACCGACAAAACCGATAAGTCCCGCGATACTGACCGCACCTGCGGCAAGAAGCGCTGCTACGGCTGTCATTGTGAAGCGGACTTTCTCGACAGGAAGGCCAAGCCCGCGCGCCGTCTCATCGCCAAGAGAGAGGATGGTGAGTGCCTTGCATCCGCAGATGGCAAAGACAAGCCCTAAGATCGTGTACGGGAAAAGAGACTCAACCTGCGGCCAACTGCGTGCGGAAAGACCACCGACCATCCAGAGAAGCGCCCCCTGTACTTTATCTGAGTAGAAGACGAGCAGCGCCGAAATCCCACTCCCCAGAAATGCACTGACGGCAACACCTGCCAGAATGATACGGCTAGGCCGGATACCATTCTTCCACGCAAGAGCATACACCGCCGCTGCTGAAAGCATCGCACCGATGAAAGCCACTGGCGTCAGCAGAAGCGATGCCTCCGGCATGAAAATCAGCATAATGACCCCGGCAAGACCTGCGCCGGAAGAAACACCCACGATGCCTGGATCCGCCAGCGGGTTCTTCATCACCGCCTGCAGGATCGCTCCCGATACGGCGAGATTGGCCCCGACCAGCGCCCCTACGATATTTCGCGGGAACCGGATATTCCAAATGACCATCTCATCGGTCGTCTGGACATTCCCCATGAGCGTATGCAGGATCACCCCAAAGGAAATATCTGCCGATCCGAAAAGAAGACTTGCGATCATGGCAAAGACAGTGAATACGGCAAAGCAGCCAATGATCGCTACGCGCAGCGCCTTGCTCTTCCCTGTCTCATATTCGCCTTTTTTACTCATCCTTCCTCCTCATAGAACTATATGATAAGACTCACTATGTTTTATTATACCACGATTGTCTCCTCTTTTTTCAAATTTCAAAGTATTTTTAATTCAGCAGAAAAATCTATGGCATCGCCTTGTATAAAAGCCCTTATGCAAAACTGTTTCCGTCCCCGCATCGGCCTTACCTCATCTTTTCCATCTTCACGCGAAAGGAGATCTTTCTTGCGGTCATCATACCATCAAAGTGAATGGTATAGGACTGCTCGGCTTCCTGTACCTCTTCCACAGTGCCTTCGCCAAAGACACGATGGCGGATGCGATCGCCTGCCTTGAATCGAATCCCGGAAGTCGCATCCTCACGCAGGCCTTCTTCCATGCGCTCGATATAGGAGAGACTTTCTGCTTTGTATTCGTCTGTCAGCGGCGGATCATAAAAAAGAGTGTCCGGATCGATATCGAAAACGAATCGGGACGGATAGCGGGGCGCACCATCGATCCCCCATCCGCCCGCTTCGGAGAGGTAGAGCCCTTTCTCAGCGCGAGTCAGAGCAACAAAAGCGAGCCGGCGCTCTTCTTCCATCGCCTGACGGGTGCGCGTCTTCCTTGATGGAAAAATGCCTTCATTCATACCGCAGAGAAAGACGTAGGGAAATTCCAGACCTTTCGCCGTATGAATGGTCATGAGCTTCACCTTGTCCTCCGAAGGCGATGTGTCCAGATTGGAGAAAAGGGCTGCATGTGCGAGATAGTCAGCGATGCCCGTCTCTTCGCCGGCGGTCATTTCATACTCGAAGACGGACTGCTTGAGTTCCGCGAGATTATCCAGACGCTCCTGGCTTCCCACGGTACGCATCATTTCCTCATAACCGCTCTCATCCAGTAAAGCAGAAAGGATCTCCGAAATGGGCCTCCCTTCCCTGTCTTTGGAAAAGGTTTCGATGAGTTCAACGAAATCAGAAGCCCTTGTCCCTTTGAAGATCGGATCGTCCACGTGCGATGTGAGTGCTTCATAGAGAGTGATCCCCTGCTCCCGGGCAATCGTTTCCAAAAACTGCATGCGCTTAGGGCCCATGTTTCGTTTCGGGACATTCACGATGCGCCTGAAAGCCATATCATCCTTGTATACAAGCATACGAAGATAGCAGAGGGCATCCTTGATCTCCATCCGCGAGAAAAACTGCGTCCCGCTGTACATGGTATAGGGGATCTTTTCTTTGAGGAGTGCTTCCTCAAGATTCCTTGTCACGTAGTGAGCCCGATAAAGAAGCGTCATATCCTTGTAGGGAATGTGATGGTCATGAAGCATGTGTATTTCTTCGCAGATCTTTCGGGCTTCATCCTCTGCTGTTTTCAGATGGAAGCAGGTCACCTTCTGCCCGCTCGGCTGATGAGCGATGAGATCCTTCCTCATGCGATTCTGATTCTTTGAAATCAGTGAATTGGCCGCTGCAAGGATTTCCGGCGTCGATCGGTAATTGTCATTCATCACGATCGTCTTCACGTCGGGGAAATGCTTGTCAAAGTCCAAGAGGAAGCGGATATTCGCCCCGCGCCAGGTGTAAATCGTCTGATCCGGATCACCCACGACGAAAAGATTCTTATGATAGCCAGCCAGCACACGCATCAGCTCGTACTGGAGCGGGTCGATATCCTGAAACTCGTCCACCATGATGTACTCGAGACGTGACTGCCACTTCCGACATATGTCTTCATGCTCTTCAAAAATATAGAGAGTGAACTTGATGAGGTCATTGTAATCAAGGGCGAAGCATTTTTTCTCCTGATAAAGGTATCCGTAGAAAATGATGTCCTCCACATTGCTCGCCTTGTGGTATTTTTCGTAGAGTGTGGAGATCGGCATCGCGATCATATCCCGATAGTACTCCGGCTCAAAGACGCACTTCTTCATCTCGATCATGTCACGCGCTTTGGAAAAAGGCATATCACGCAGTGTCAGCTCCATTTCCTCATACACCATCGAGAGCATATCATCAATGTCTGCATTGTCGATCACCAGAAAGCTTTTCGGATACGACACAGCATAGCTGTCCTCCTGCAGGACTGACACGCAGAAGGAGTGGAAGGTGGAAATATAGCCCGTATCTTCATCTCCCGTCAGCTGATGGATACGCATCGCCATTTCCCGCGCGGCTTTATTCGTAAATGTCGCGCAGAGAATATGACCGGGAAGGATGCCGAGCTCATTCACAAGGTATGCGAATCGATGCGTCAAAGCGCGTGTCTTTCCGCTCCCTGCACCTGCGATCACACGCACCACACCCTCTGTCGTCGTCACAGCTTCTTTCTGCCGCTCATTAAGCCCTGCCAGTACATCCTGCATCGTTCTTTTCCTCCCTGCGAATGGTTTTCTCTATTGTAACATATAGGAGGAGGGTGGAGTGACGAGCAGGATCTCCCCTTTGACCGCTATAAAGAAACGCGGATGACATCCTTTTCCTATGTCATCCGCGTTTCTTTATTCACTTTTTCTGACTTCCGTCCGATGGAGCTCACTGCCGTCAGGGAGGTAGCCTGTCAGTATGAGCGCATCCTCGCTGGCCTCAAGTACCACATAATTGTCTGTTTCCGGCTGCGGCGCCGTGTATTCATCGAGAGCATGCTCTTTCCAAAGTCCCGGATAACGAACATTGCCGGAAAGTCCAAGGATCACATACGCCGGCCCCTTCGGATTTCTCTTAAAATCATATACGTGACCGCGATCACGATAGGTATGAAGATGGGCGGAGAGTACCAGATCCACGCCTGTCTCATCGAAGATCGGCATGAAGGCCCTCCCTTCTTCAGAGAAGCCCTCCTGACGGGCCGGCCGCGAGGGATCGGCGAAGCTGTACTGGAAAGGATCCTTGTGCATCAGGACCACTTTCCATTTCTTTTTAGATTGCAGGATATCCTTTTTCGCCCAGACCTTTTCTTTTTCGTAGAGATCCGGTATCCATTCCTTTTCTTCATAGAGCGATGTATCGAGTACCGTGAAATGAACATCGCCCCAGTCAAAAGAGTAGTAGTGATTCGGAAGCGAGCTGTCTCCATTCTGAGGCACGTTGAAATGTGATGTATAGCGCTCCGGGAGCATCATCTTCCAGTCGAGCGTATACGCCTCGTGATTTCCGAGTGCCGGCACGAGCGGAATATCCGAAATGGTGGGCTCAACCGATTTCAGCCAGGTCTGCCACTGGTGCTCATCCTCGCCATTGTCTACAATGTCCCCCAGATCGACGAAGAAATCCGCGTCCTTGTTCCGTGCCATCGCGCCTTTGAATAACTTCTCCCAGTCCGCATAGTCTGAGCTTTGTGAATCAGAGACAACGACCGCTTTGAAAGATTTGCCGTCATCGGTCTTCAGCGGATACCACTCGCTGACTGTGTCCCCTGTGCGCGTGCGATATTCGTAGTCTGTGCCCTTGGTCAGATTCGTGAGACGCACCGTGTAGAGATAGCTATCAGAGATACCGTTATTCCCTTTGTATGATTTCGACGTGGCTTTCTCAGAGGAGATCCTATCGCTCCCTTTCATGCGATACTCCAGCGTGCAGTCTTTCTCTGTCTTCAGCTGCCACATGATCGTGCGCTCTTTGGTATTATCCGCTGCCACGATCTGGCGCAAAGCTTGCGGCTGCATCGTCTGAATCACCGAAGAAGAAGGGGAAGAGCCTCCCTTTCCCGTGCTTTCCCCGCAGGCAGAGACTGCCAGCGCCAAAAGCGCGAGTGCTGCTCCAAAGCATGTTTTCCGGTATGTCATAGTTTTATAGTTCCTTCCTTCCGGGATCCTTGGTTCCCTGTTTTTACTTTAGTATAAAGAGAATCGCTCTTCATCGCAAATACCTGCCTTTTATCCATACCTATGCGCAAGGAGCATGGGAGATCCGCCTCCACGCCATCAAAAGAAATGCGGATCGTATGTCAAAGTGTCCATGGTTCCCATTTCTGCGGGCAGCAGGGCGACTGGGCGCATACAAAAACCGCCCTGCCGTATAAAAGGCAGGACGGTATGTAAAAAGATCGGAGCCAGCGGCTCTACGCTTTGGCTGCCGCTTCCATAGCTGCTTTGGCAGCCTTAATTGTTTTTTCGATATCTTCGTCGCTATGAGCATAGGACATGAAGAGTGTCTCGAAAGGAGACGGAGCCAGATAGATATGCTGATCGAGCATAGAGAGGAACCAGGCTTTGAACTGCGAAGCATTCGCCTCACAGGCATCCGGGTAGTTCAGTACTTCTTTTTCGGAGAAGAAAATGCCAAACATGGAGCCGGACTGGTGGCAGATGAGCGGGACGCCCGCTTTGTCAGCCGCCTCTTTCCAGCCCTCAAGCAGAGATGCGGTTTTCTTTTCAAGGATCTCATCAAAATGCGGGATCGCCATCATCTGCTTCAGCGTTTCGATACCGGCTGTGACAGCGAGCGGATTTCCGGAAAGGGTGCCTGCCTGATAGACAGAACCATCCGGAGCGATGCAGTTCATGATTTCTCTCTTTCCGCCGTAAGCCGCTGCCGGGAGGCCGCCACCGATGATCTTGCCGAGGCAGGTCATATCCGGGCGGATATGGTAGCGCGCCTGCGCACCGTGGAAAGAGGTACGGAAGCCACACATGACTTCATCAAAAATGAGGACAGTGCCATGCTTTTCAGTCTCTGCTCGGAGCGTTTCAAGGAAACCCTTGACCGGAGGCACGCAGCACATATTGCCTGCGACCGGCTCAACAATGACAGCAGCGATCTCATCCCCCTCTTCATCCATCAGCTTTTTGAACGCATCAATGTCATTATAAGGGGAAACGAGGGTATCCTTTGCGGTGCCTTTCGTGACACCCGCACTGTCCGGACTGCCAAAGGTCGCTGCGCCGGAACCCGCCTTGACGAGAAGGCTGTCGCCGTGTCCATGGTAGCAGCCTTCAAATTTCAAGATCTTATCACGGCCGGTATAGCCTCTCGCTGCACGAAGTGCGCTCATCGTCGCTTCGGTGCCGGAGTTCACCATACGAAGTTTTTCGATGGAAGGATAGACTTCGTGAATCAGCTCAGCGATTTCTGTCTCCATCGGTGTCGGCGCACCGTAAGAGGTGCTTCGCTCAGCTGCTTTCTGTATGGCAGCAATGACAGATGGATGTGCGTGTCCGAGGACCATCGGTCCCCAGGAGCCGACGTAATCGATATAGGTATTTCCATCGATATCTGTGATATGAGAACCTTTCGCCGACGCAATGAAGGGCGGCGGGCAGCCCATGTGCGGGTAGGAACGGACAGGACTATTGACCCCGCCGGGCATGAATCTCCGCGCTTCTTCAAACGCAGCTTTGGATTTCGTGAGATCGATCATTTCCCGGCTTCCTCCTTCATCCATTTCGCTACATCAGGCGCATGATAGGAAATGATGATATCGCTGCCAGCGCGTTTCATCGAGAGCAGGGACTCCATAACGATCCTCTTTTCATCGATCCAGCCCTTGGCAGCAGCCGCTTTGACCATAGCGTATTCACCGGATACATTGTAGCAGGCCACCGGACGGTCAATGCGGTCGCGCACCTGACGGACAATATCTAGGTAAGCGAGAGCCGGCTTCACCATGATGATGTCAGCACCCTCTTCCATGTCGAGATCCACTTCCTTCATCGCTTCGCGGCTGTTTGCCGGGTCCATCTGGTACCCTCTTCTGTCACCAAACTGCGGTGCAGAGTCAGCCGCATCGCGGAATGGACCATAGTAGCCGGATGCATATTTCACGGCATACGACATGATGGATACCTGCGCGAGGTCATTCGCATCGAGTGTCTCACGGATCTTTGCGATACGGCCGTCCATCATATCGGACGGTGCGATGATGTCGGCGCCGCATTCTGCCTGGGAAAGTGCAACTTTCGCCAGAAGCTCCAGTGTCGGATCGTTATCGACTTCATGACCTTTCAGCTGTCCGCAGTGCCCGCTTGTCGTATACTGGCAAAGGCAGACGTCCCCCACGATGACCAGATCCGGTACGGCTTCTTTGATGGCACGAATGGCACGCTGCACGGGGCTCGTCATATCCCAGGCGGAGGATCCCTTGTCATCTTTGTATTCCGGCAGGCCAAAGATCTCTACTGCCGGGATACCGAGCTTGTATACTTCTTCTGCCATCTTGACCGCATTGTCAACAGAGAGATGGTACTGCCCCGGCATACTCGGGATTTCCTCCTTCACATTCGTGCCCGGTACGACAAAGATCGGGTAGACGAAATCATTCAGTTCCAGAGAGTTTTCTCTGACCATGCTGCGAATGGCAGCCGTTCTTCTTAAACGACGAGGGCGAAGAGTATTGAGTTTCATGATTGTCAGACTCCTTTGAATAAGTGATATACCGTCTGCTTCCACAGGCGAAAATGATACGCAGGGTGCAAGGTTATCGGGGAAGCCCCTTTGATTCTGTTTGAAAGCTCTGCTTGGATAGGGAATAAGGAATGTCTGATTCCTTATTGTAAGGAATTGCTGATTCTATCTGATAGCGATTCCATCAGTATTTTTCCGGATTCTTCTCGATCGCTTCTACCAGTCCATCGATGGTATAGACATCAGAAACGATATGCGGCTCAAGGCCGTAGCTGCGGCAGGTGTCTGCGGTGATCGGTCCGATGCAGGCGAGCGCGACGCCTTCCAAGAGCTCATTTTTCCCATCGAGCAGTTTCATGAGATTGTGCACGGTCGACGAGCTTGTGAAAGTGATGATATCGACTTCATGATGTGTCAGAAGAGAGAGCAGCTGATCCTTGTACTCCAAATCCGGCGTGGTCATGTATGCTTCTGCGACGACGCAATGCGCGCCCATCGCTTCGATGCCTTCAGGGAGAATATTTCTCGCTTCCTTCGCACGAGGGAGGAATACGCGCTCACCCTTCTGCACCTGCTTTTTCATCTCTGCCAGGAGATCTTCCGCCTTGTATTTTTCCGGCACGCAGTCACAGGAAAGACCGTATTTTCTAAGCTCTTTCGCCGTGACAGGTCCGATGGCTGCGATCTTTACATGTCCCAGCGCACGGACGTCTTTGCCCTGCTGGAAGAGACGGTCGAAGAAGCAGTTTACCCCATTCTGACTGGTGAAAACGATCCACTGGAAGGAGGAGATCTCTGCAATGCCTTTGTCAAGACCAGCATAGTCATCTGACGGAGCGGAGATAGAGATCGTAGGGATCTCTTCGCAGAGAGCGCCTTTGGCATCGAGAACATGCACGAGCTTCGACGCCTGACTGCGGGAACGGGTCACGACGATGCGTTTTCCGAAGAGCGGACGATTGTCAAACCAGTCCATGGTGCTTCGCAGGTTTACCACATCCCCGACGACGAAGACAGCCGGCGGCTTGATCCCGAGCTTCTCCACATCTTCTGCCGCTTTTTCAAGTGTCGTGGTATAGGTCTCCTGATACGGGCGCGTCCCCCAGCGTACAAATGCTGCCGGTGTCTCACCCGCGCGTCCGTACTTCATCAGCTGGGAGGCAATCATCGCGGTATGGCCGACGCCCATCAGGAAGATCAGTGTATCGACACCGCCTGCCAGCTTGTCCCAGTGAATGGAAGACTGGTCTTTCGTCGGGTCTTCATGTCCGGTAATGACGGCAAAGGATGCTGCCACACCGCGATGTGTGACCGGAATGCCCGCATAGGCCGGCGCACGCTCTAAGACTACTTTCTTTATTCATTATATAGCAATCCAATAAAATAATGCATCTTAATCCAATCCGATACCTGATCATGATCAGATAAAAAGCACTGAAAACCATAAAAATACGATTTTCAGTGCTCATTTTACATCAGCGGCGCAAATGCGCGGAAAATATTCTGCATGATACGCAGCCCTATATTTCTGTTCAGGCAGAATTCCGGTTCTATCTGCCTGCAATATTCCATAGTCTGGATAAAATCATCTTTTATATCCTGTATTACTCTGTTTCTGTAGA
>OIYF01000115.1_pt1 | contig 39069 bp, 31 predicted proteins | sample 1587971 | NCBI WGS metagenome assembly OIYF01 (sample SAMN03283248) | human gut metagenome | biome: human-associated habitat; material: feces | host: Homo sapiens | place: Peru | collected 2012 | reverse complement strand
AAGGTACAAAATTTTGATTAGACTACCAACTTTTTCTTTTGCTATTTTTCGAAATCCTTATCCCGAACTGGGGTATAAACTACGAAACAAGGGACGAAGACTGCACCGCCCCATTCCGCTACACGAAAGACGCCACCATCAAAGACCTTACGGTAGAGAGCAAAATCACAACTTCAAAGAAGTTTGCTGCAAGACTATCTGTCCGACAATATTGAGGTGACGAACATCGGCAATACTGAAAACATCAGTAAGGCTGCAAGTGTTTGGTCGGAAGAATAACACTGTTGCCTTCAGCAGTTGTAAGCAAACATTCATCATGACATCCCCGTTTCATGCCCAATGGCAGCGAAACGGGGATGTTTATTATTGTTATCCATAGTTAAAGGAATGCCGATTACACAACCAGATTTACATTTATATGGATAGAAATAGCTACTTTTGCAGTCAGATTTTTAGAAGTTGTGATTTAAGGTCATGAGCATTATAGCATTCATCAAGAAGTGGACGCTCATTTGCGCCCTTGTTTTCGGGACAGTAGTTTATCTTTTGTTTTCAGAAGTTCCCCTCCTCCAGCCAATAGGCAACACGGTGGGTCCGTGGTGCATAGAGTTTGTGCCCTGCCTAATTTTCCTGCTACTTTACGTTACATTCTGCAAGATAGACATGGAGAACTTGCGTCCCCGAGCATGGCATTTTTGGCTACAACTTATCCGCACAACCTTATCCGGCTTCTTTGTCATGCTCATACTGTGGTTAGGCAACATTAGTCCCGAGTTGAAACTCGTCCTTGAAGGATGCTTCATCTGCTTTATCTGCCCCACGGCAGCATCGGCGGCAGTGGTAACCGAGAAGCTCGGTGGCAGCATAGCCTCGCTCACGGTTTATACACTCATTGCCAACATCGTCACATCCGTCATCATTCCCCTGTTTTTCCCTATGGTGGAAAAGGGAAGCGACATAACGTTTCTCTATGCTTTCATGATGATTCTACGCAGGGTCGTCATGGTGTTGCTCGTACCGTTGTGCCTTGCCTTGCTCACCAGAAAATACCTTCCACGGTTTGCCGACAGGATTAAGAGCCACCGAAATTTAGGTTTCTATTTGTGGTCGTTCAACCTTTCTATAGTCACTGGCATAACTGTTCACAACATTCTTGCAGCCTCTGTGGGCGGCATCACACTGTTGTTGCTGCTCGTGTTGCCATTGTTTATCACGCTCATCCAGTTCTCCATCGGCAAGTGGGTGGGCGCATTCTACGACGACCGTGTGAGTGCCGGACAGGCGCTTGGCCAGAAAAACACCATTGTTGGCATCTGGCTCACCGTCACTTTCCTTAATCCTGTTGCAGCTGTAGCGCCGGGAGCCTATGTGTTATGGCAGAATTTGGTCAACTCATGGCAGCTATGGTGTAAGGAAAAATATGGATATCTCAAGTGGTGACGTCGGTCTTGGCCGGGCCTAAGAAACATAACAGGCGGGTTGCCGTTGATATTGCTCAACGGCAACCCGCCTTCTTGAATTTCTATACTACTTGTTCAGTTCACTGATTGCAACGCCGAAGACGCCCTTGATGAACTTGTCGGGCGTCTGTTCCTGCAGGTCCTTCAAGCCATCGATGCATACCTTCCTCTCCTCATAGCTCATATTCTTCCCCTGATTTTTGCAGAAGTCGAGGATGGAATTGGCCAAACCAGTAAGGAGCGTGGTATTGTCAACATTGCCTTCTCGGATGTTGTTGATGTAGGCAGCACGCAGATTGGCAAACTTCTGTAAGGGATCGGTCGAAACAGGAGCGGAATTATGCGACGTACTTGTCACGTTGCCTTTTCTGTCAATGGTCGTGGTATTGCCCTCTCCGTCGTCCATAAAGAGCGAACCGTCCTTGTTGACAATCAAGCATTGCTTTTCAGACTTGAGTATGGTCTTGCCGTCTTTTGTGGTAATGACAGAGCTGCCAGAGGTGGTCGTTACATTATAGACTCCTAACAAACTGTCAATAGACTTCAGGCCTTTAAGCCTATCGCCCAATGAATTCAAGTCTGAAAGGTCTACATCCTCTCCGTTAACAACCGTCACACAACCTTTGGCCTTTGCCTTTTTGGGGTCTCGGCTGTATAACTCAACCACTGAACCTACCACTTTTCTTCCTTTGTAATACCATTCCAGCCCATAGACGTAGCGATAGTCGGTATTGGTGGTGTCTGTCACAAACATATAGAGGTAGTTCTTGTCCTCTTTGTCATTGGGCCATCCAAGGGCCATTCGTTCGTCCAGTCCTACGCCATAGGCTATCAGCTTGTTTGCTTTGGAGTTGCGGCCAGACTTCTTTATAAAAGAATCATAGGCTTTCGGTAGGTCCTTATAGAAAGCTTCACGAAGGAAGTTGAGTTTCTTCTCCTGCTTTTTTGGCAACTTAAACTTGTAAATAGTGCTGAAAACACCTTTGCTATCCCTGTCTTCTGTTTTGTTCCATATGCCATATGTACCGGTATCAGCACCAAACAAGTCGATGGCTTTGCTGATGTTTTCCTGTGCAGAGGCGGCAAGTGGCATGAAAGCCAATGTGACCACTGCCAGCGTTTTAATTGCTTTTTTCATAATCAAATCCTTTCTTATTGAGTTTTTCCACTTTTCTGAAACTGATTCCATTGTCTTGTCTGCCACCACCCACAAGGGGGCGTACGACCGTACAACTTCAAAAGACTTCCTCGTCAGCCATTTCAGCTATGTCGGCGGCATTAAGCATGTTGATGGCTTTTATGACGTTCAGCATATATTGTTGTTCCAATTCCACCTTCTTCACCTCTATTTCTGCCAACTGCCTTGCCACATTGTTGATGGAATCTACATTTACTTCTGGTTGGGCTTCAGCCGTCAGCACCTCGGGCGGAGCTGGTTGATAGCGGTATTTATAGGGGGTACGTCGTTTTGGCTTCACTTTGTCTTGACGTTCTTCCACGGTTTTCAACGTGTCGACAGGAGCTTTCAGCGTGTCGGGAGCAACCGTCTGTGCAATGGTTTGGGTGAAAGCGGTGGTGGCATGAGGCCGTTCTTCCTCGGTGCGTGTCAGACGGAAGGCAACAACAAGCAGGACGGCAACCGATGCAGCAACAGCCAATAGGCGACGCCATGAGAGCATTTTTTTGTTCTGCCGCTTGGTTGCAACAGTTGCTTCCATGCAAAACGGCTTGTCATCGGGACTTTCCGCCCCACCCCGCAGCAGGTCTCTGTCTGTCATTCCTCCATCAAAATAGGCGAACATCTTGCGGTAGGGCTTCAGTTCCTTAGGAAGATGCTTCTCGGTGCGGAAATAGCTACCCAGCATCTGCTCTTCTTCAAGAGAAGAAGTACCGTTCATAAACTTGTCTATCAACGACTTTATATCCATAATTGCTGCTTGTTGTCATTTGTTTCTACTGTTCATCTCGTCCAGCAACTTTCGCCTTGCCCTTGCCAACATCGTGGGGACGGAACTTTGTTTCACGCCCACTATGGCTGCAATCTCCTCTGTTGTCTTCTGTTCCACTTGCCGCAGATGAAGCACTGCATATTCCTTGGAAGGCAGCCGGTTGAGTTGCATTTTCAACCAATCATCGTTTTCGGAGGCTTCGAGCAATTTGTCGGGCTGCCGATATTGGTCGTCGGCCGTACAGACGCAGTCCAGTCCAACGCTCCTGCTTCGTCTCAGCACGTCGACTGACAGATGCTTGGCAATCACAACGCCAAGTGCCGTAGCCTGTTTGCCAGAGGCTACTTTCGCCCGAATGGTCCAAAGCTTTAGCATAGCATCCTGCGCAACATCCTCAGCAGTATCCACATCAAGCCCATATCCTCTTGCCACCGAAACAATCCGGTGGCGAAGCGACGCTGCTATATTCTCGAATTCCTGTTGAAGCATTGTTTCTATACTTTTCGTTTTCCTCCTCTTTCACTTATATAAACGAATAAACGGCCGGCGATTGAACAATCGTTAAACTTCTTTAACTATTGAGACAAAACACCCGCATTCATCAGTTGGAATGAAAACAAGATTAGTATCTATTATTAGTTGATTATCAATACTATACGCTCTAAACGGTAGAAAAGTGGCAATGTGGATTCTATGTAGATACGAAAAGTATGAGATTTAACATATTTAACTTTCGATTACATAAAAATTACATAGATATGGATTGGATGGAGTCGTTTGAACCGCCCCCATAATATGATAAAGCGGAAACAAAGAAAACCATGTAAGTGAGTGAATTATCAGTAGCCATTCCACATGTTATTACCTCCATAATGGTTCCATTTCCCATCCCTGCGGAAAGCCGAGAGCTTTTAAGTCAATTTCGGGAAACCGAATGAACAACCATGTTAGTTTGGATTGCATATCATTATTGGGGGATATAACATTAAGAAAGTACTTGATGATGCATAGATCGAAATAAGCACGCATAGTATCTGTTGGCAGTGTTATCCATTCTCCTGCGGGACTATTGGGAATTGCTGGCTGAATAGCATTCTGTTTGTTCCATACTCTTGAATGATGACCACAGGCATTTCGAGTTACAGCAATAACCGTGAGCCATGACTCAAACACATTAATCGGTAAACCAAAACACTTTGCTATATGCTTGCGTATGCGATTTTGTTTAATTTTGCGATAAATGGCATTGACGTTTCCAATAGTTTCTTGTCAAAGCGATAAAGCATCATCACCTGTTTGAAAGTTGCACCATTCTTGTACAGATGATCTGTCTTTGGCATCTTCAACAGTGGGTACATGTAAGCAGACAGCCTGTAATAACCGATATTGTCAAGATATTGTATGGCTTTATTCCTGTCGCAAATTTGTAAACCTCGAGATTCAAGCAAATCAACGAGATTTTCTGAAGATTCAAACCGTTTTGTAAAGGGAATAAGACTCGCCATATTCAAATGTGTATAAACAAAAAAAGCCTCGCACGATTTGAGCATTGTTAAGAGGCTTGGCGAGGACTGACACTGCAAAGATAAAAATAATCATTGATAATACAAACTTTTCAGCAGAATAATAATGCAATAGTAGATTCCTTTGACATATTTATATTTAATAATATTAAATCAGGCCTTGAAATCATACTTTACCAGCCAAACAAAGTGGTTTTCAAGGTAAAAGTGTTATCTTTGTATCGTTTATACTTTTCCCCTATCAACGGCATCAACACTGTTGACACGTAATAGTGTTATCTTTGTATCGTCTATACCCATACCGAAAACCCCGATGGGCAGAGGTTGGGCAGACATATATACATATAAAAAATCAGCAATGAAAAAAATCTTACTGCAACTTGCGCTCCTTCTTGTAACATTTGCAGCTAATGCACAATTAACAGAATGGAAAAATATTGTGAGTACAAACTTCGTGACTAGCATCTCCCATGACAGTAAATATATAAATGTGGCAACTAACGGAGGTGGACTAATTAGGGTGAACAAGCAAACGGGTGAACAAACATACTACAACCGTTCTGAATATGGAATTCCAGACAATTCCATTATGAATGCAGTACCGCACAATTCTGAGCTTTGGCTGTGCAACCATTACTATGGTTTAGCAAAAATGGACGACAATGGCATTAAGCCAATCGATATTTCTGGCACTATGACAAATCAGTATGTCACATCTATTGCATTTGAAGATAATGAACAATGGCTACTGGGCGGCATGTACTATCTTTATCGCTTTAAAGACGGCAAGCTCTCCGACGCTTACCCTTTTTATAATCTACTATCGCCATTTGCCTACGTTAGCGACATTCAGATTTGCGACAATATGCGCACTTATGTAAGCTGGTACAACGCATGGAATGAGGATATTGGATTTTTCATCTTGACTAACGATGGCTTAGAACCTGTACGCTCGACAAACGATAATACAACGTGTGGTAGCACAAATAAAATGGCCATTGATGAACACAACAATGTTTGGTTAGCAACAGCCAATGACGGACTTGTCAAATATGATGGTAAGTTTTTTACCTATTTTGATATGGAGAACTCTGATATTCCAACAAACAGCATCGCGGATGTGAAAATAGACGACGGTGGAAATGTTTGGGGAGTTGGAGGTAACTTCCTTTTCCAATATGATGGTCATGTTTTTCACAAGATCATATACGATTCAAATTACACCAACGACTACCTACTGTCATTAGATGTTGATGGCGAAGATGTATACGTCGGGTCAAGATACCAAGGGTTGCTGAAATTAAACAACGAGCGACTTTCCGTTATACCTCTTGAAGCTAACTCTATTCAGACCAATACGCTTACTGGCAGCGGATGCGTTGACGAGAAAGGCAACTTTTGGGGAGGTTGTTTAGAAGGGCTTATGACATACAATTTACACTCTAAAGAAACCCACATCAAACACTATCCACAAATTCACGAGACGATAATGGACAATGATGGTAGCACATGGATACAATGGAACATCGGAGACACTGCTTATATAAAAATTTCAGAAAAAGATAGCACTGTGATTCTTCGAGATAATCTTCCATTTGGCAAAAGCTATATTTCCCAAACGAAATTCGATAAACAGAACAACATGTGGATAGCTACCGCAAATGGCATTTACTGCCATGACGGCACTTCTTGGTTCAGATTCGATAAGAGTAACACTGCCCTACAAACCAACAACGTGAGTTGTATGGACTTCGACAGCAAAGGACATCTTTGGTGTGGAACTTATGGTGGTGGACTGTATAAATATGATGGCAATAAATGGATACGCTATAACACTCCATCTGACTACATTGGTGCTATAGCCATTGACAAAAACGATGCCGTATGGCTAAACTGCAGAGATAGTGAACGTCCAGACGAAATGACGCCAGAAAAAGGCTATGGTCTGACTTGTATTGATGGTGACAAAACGACCACATACAATTTAAGCAATTCACCAATTAAAGGAAACTTCATATCAGATATTAAAATAGATGACAACAATAATAAATGGCTGGCATTAGGAGGCAACATAGGCATTACATCTTTTGATGGCACCACGTGGAAGGACTATAACGTGGAGAACTCTGGGATAGCCCATAACGAAGTTTTGAAATTAATTATCGACAAAAAAAATGACTTGTTATGGATGGTACATTATACAGGGAACGCCATGTCCGTAGCCAAGCTCAACTGTGGAACGACAGGGATAAGTTTGCCGCACAGAAACGATGGTCCAAGAAATGGAGTGGCTTACGACTTGCAAGGACGGACCACTCCATCAAACTATTGGGGCATATACATTTATAATGGGAAGAAATATATCGGAACTCCTCCCAACAAATAAAACATTAAATAAGCAGACAAAGTATGCCTTTATATTCTTTGTCTGCTAATCAAATTGAGAAGCAGAAGAACCAACCTTTGGTTTTGCAGAAAGCCATTGACATGGTAAAGAGTTCTCTTGCGGGACACTACTCGCATAGTTCTCATTCTTCGCACAGTTCTCACAGCTCGCATAGCTCACACTCGTCTCACTATTCAAGTCGCTACTAAATAGTGATATGTAAGGAAACTTGCGAGAGGTAAAAGTATTTGGGAGGGGCGTGTCAAAGTATGCACCCCTCCCTTATTTTATCGACTCAACCCTTTGCCCTTTCTTGGCTTTACCATCCGAGTTGCTTGCCGCAAACATCGTCTTATCCATACTATCTCATCTTCGTCCTTCTCACGTCCCCAATCCTTGGTATCGCTACCGCCACCTCCTTGGCTTTCATCAAAGTTGGTAGCTTCGTTGATATAACCGATGTACAAGTACATTGCACAAGAGATGATTTTGTCACCATGATTGACGAAGTCCATAGCAAAACTATTGTCAAAGAGGCTGCTGTCGTGAATGCTCGTCATACGAGGATAGATGTTTGCTATCTCAGACAACGCCTTCATTCCTGCCTGTGCCCAAATCTTGTTGATTATCTGTTGCTGGTATGTTTTCCTAATTACTGAGCTTGCTCGGTGTATTAGGCTCCACCCAAGGGATATGTTTGCAAGCTAACTCGTTATAACTGTTGCCAGTAGAATTATGGTTGGTATAAGTGGCTAATTACAGTAACAAAACTTAGGACGAAATAAACACTGAGCATCTAAAGGATGTCACAGGCGCAAGACTTACTTCAAGAACACCAAATAGACAGCTCCAATAAGCAGCAAGAACGCAAGCCAGTGATTCCAGTGAAGTCCTTGCCCAGTAAACATCATGTTGATGATGACCGTAAACACCACAAGGCTCACACACTCTTGTATCACCTTGAGCTGGACAAGCGTAAAGGGACCTCCGTTGCCGACAAACCCCATCCTGTTGGCAGGCACCTGACAACAGTATTCAAAAAAAGCTATCCCCCACGAGAAGGCAACTACCGCCAAAAGCGGCCATGAAGCCGTAACGCCTGTCTGCTGCAACTTGAGATGTCCATACCATGCCAACGTCATGAAAATGTTGCTTGCAATTAGCAACAGTATCGTGTATATTCCGTTCATACCTTATCTATAATATATCCAAATTGCAAAGGTACAGTTTTTTTTGTCAAAGGAAACTTTATGACGTTTCTTTTGTTTCTATACGCATTATCTTTTAGAAACCAGTCACAAAAATTGGTAATCCGTTACAAATGGTAAAAATAAAGATGTAAGAAAGTGGGAGGTTGCAAGATTATTTCGTATATTTGCGCTTCTATTGCAATTTACAATTAACTACATCTAACCATATAATCAATAACATTTTAAACTTATGAGGAAAAAATTGCTATTCTTGTTTGCCATTATGCTCTCGCTATTGCCACAAGCAATGCGAGCAGACACGTGGTCGTTCACATGGAACACGTCTAAGGCCAACGGTGGACAGGGCTTCTACAACTTCGGCTCAAACAGAGTGGAAAAAGAGTTCTACACCACCGAACTGAACAATGTGCAATGGAACGTTTCGGCAGAAGGAACAACGCTTTATGCCTTTACTGCCAACATGGGCCAGTATATCGGCTCGGCAAGCGAACCGCCGACGAGTGCACGGCTCTGGACAACCGGCATTGAAGGCAAGGTGACGGCCGTGCGTGTCACCGCCCGTGTACAGAAAGCCGAGTATGCCGGCAACGTGGCTGCATCCGTCAATGGCAAAAACTATCTCTGCAATGGCAACTCTTCGGCCACGCTCGCTTCCACCGAAGCCGAGTATGAATTTACTGTTTCTGCCGAAGAGGCACAGGAAGGAGAGATAGACATCCGCTTCCAGCAGACCAGCGAAAACAAGGGACCGCTCTATATTCGCAAGATTGAAGTAGAATATGTAAAAACCGCATCTGGCGTTTCCGCCCCAACCTTCTCTCCTGCTGCCGGCACCTACGACGAACCGCAGACGGTGGAGATAAGTGCCAATGGTGCTTCCATCGCCGAACACACCATTTATTACACCACCGACGGCAGCAACCCACGGGTGGAGACCACTGCACGCCAAACCTATTCTGCTCCGCTTGTCATAGACACTACCACCACGCTGAAGGCGGTTGTAAAAGAAGGAAGTGAGTATAGCGACGTAACAGAAGCTAAATATGTGATACGCAAAGACCCACAACTCAGTTTCTATAAACAGAACATCACCCTCACCTCGGGCGATGACGGCTATGCTGACCTGCTCAACCCCAACCAACTCTCCCCCATTGAGTACAAGTCGTCACAATGGGACGTATGCTCCGTTAATGAAAACGGAATACTTTCCACCTCGTATGTAGAGCAGACACAAACGGTAATCATCACCGCATCATTTGCAGGAAACGCAGAATTCAAGCCCGGCGAAGCGAAAATGTTTGTCACTGTCGAAGCCAAACAACCGCTGAAGACGCCAGTAGTAACACCGTTGGGCGGAACGTTTGACGCCCCACAGAACGTAACGGTGACCACCGATGACGAAAACGCCGTGACAATATGGTATTCCACCACCGCCAAAGACGCTGACGAATTTCAGGAAGACGTCACTAAGAGCACCGTAGTGGAAGGAAAATCCACCTCGTTCACCATCGACAAGAGCTGCACGCTCTATGTAATGACACGCGGATACAACCAGAACAGCGAAGTGGTTACCGCCCAGTTTGTCATTAACCAACCCTTGAAGGCCGACTTCACCACAGACAAAGCAACCGTGGCCTACTACGATCAGGAATTCGACTCGGAAGAAGCTATGAACGACTGGACAGTAGAAAGCGGATGGCAACTTGCCAACAAAAAGTTCAACGCCATAAAGGCAGACGATGTCTCGTCCGCTTTCATCAAATACGATGCCAAAAACTCGGGCAGCGCAAAACTCTCCAGCCCCACCCTCACCATTGAAGACGGAAGCAAGGTAGAGTTCTATGCTTATTTCCAAGCAGGATTTCTTATCTACGGCAAGTGGACTTTCAATGCCATCGACACCGAGAGTGGCGAAAGCACCACCCTGCTCAACGCCTTCAACTGGGCACAGGAAAACGCCTATACAGGCCCTAACTGGAACAAGTTCTCCTTCGACCTCTCGGCTTTTGCAGGCAAGAAGGTAAAGTTTGAGTTCGACTATCCGTTTGGCGGAGAAGACCTTGCTATTGACGGGTTCCAGCTTGTCAAGGACGACCCGTCTGCCTCAGAAGCCATACACATCTTCGAAGGAGAAAGCATCGGCTTCAAAAGCCTTGCAACTGGCAATCCCGAGACTTTGGAATGGTCGTTCCCAGGTGCCGACACCGAAGCTTCAACCGAGGAAAATCCCGTGGTTACCTACAACGTTGCAGGAACCTACGACGTGACACTCACTATAAAGCGTGGTGAACAGAGCGACAAGAAAGAACGCAAAGGCTTTGTGGTGGTTTCACAGAAAGCTCCTACCGCACAGATAGGCTTGCCGGAAGAAGGCTACGAGAGCCCATGGGTAGGCGTGTTCGTTCCTACGAATGTGCCCGTCACCTTCCGTGACTTGTCTACCGGCAATCCCACAGAATGGAAATGGGTGTTCCAGTTTGCCGACATAGAGACGAGCACCGAGCAGAACCCCACCGTCACCTTTACGAAAGAAGGCACCGTGAGCGTTGGACTGACCGCCAAGAACGATGCTGGACAGAGCAACGACATCCTGCAATATGCCATTCAGGCAGGCGGAGCACAGTATGTGTGGAACATCAACACAGAGGAGAACAAGAACCTTCAGAAGATATCCCTCGGCTGGTACGGCAACTATGCAGGGTCAAACTGGCTCGGCATCGACAAGTTTGCCGAGAAATACAAGGCTCCTTTGGCCGATGCAACAATTGACTCCGTTTCGGTTTTCTTTGCATCCGTCACAGCCAACGACCCCGACTATCCTATCACACTCACCCTAAATGCCGTTGTCGATAACGGCGAACCGGGAGAAGTGCTTGCCACAGCCTCTGTCAAGGCAGGCGACTTGCAGTATAGCGACAACGACTATCTTGCCACGAAGTTTGTTCTTGACAAAACCGTGAACCTGAAAGCTGGTGAGGAATTCTTTGTTGTTGCGGGCCCCTTCCCCAACACCACCCTCGAAGTTTCGCCCTACACGAGCGACGACATCTCCATCTTCTGCCTGCGCCGTGACAAGGACAAGAAGACCACGGCATGGCAACACGTAGAAGACCAAGACGCCAACGGCAACGGTCTGGGCACATACAAGTGGTTTAAAAACACCGACGACCCAACGTCTATCGCCATTACGCCTTGTGTGGAATACAAGACCACAAGTGGCATCAACCACACAAACGCCACAACTGACCAAGCTGCCAAAGTGGACGCTCTCTACACCATGGACGGAATGAAGGTCACTACACCTTGCTCTGGCAGAATTTACATCGTGAAATATTCCGATGGTACCTGCCGTAAGGTGCTTTGGAAATAACATTCCACGGTTCAACCCATAAGAAAGGGCACCTCTTCTAAGCTACTTGCCTTTGGCTTGTAACCTTGAAGAGATGCCCTTCTTTCTGTCTATATTAGACCCTACTATTTTTATTTCAATACTTTCTTGCCATTGTCCTCGCTATAATTACCAACATGATGCATCACCCTTTCTTCCTCGACAATATCGTCTGAAGCACCACGGAGAGGATTATCAAGAATACGCCAATCCAGAAAGAGAAGTTCAGTTCCTGCCCCTCGTCGAACATGATCGTGGCCATCAACGCTGAACGTGACAAGCAGAATAAAGGTGTACGCAAGTCTGTCAACAAGACTAATACCAAGGTGTACTTGACCGATTCATCAACGAAGGTCATGAACAAGTTCAAAGCCTTTTCGCAATCAAGCAGAATAGATTTCGATGAGAAAGAAGCCAAAGCAATCTATTATGGCATTATGGCTACTGCCACAAAATCCAACATTGCGCTTCGCTCTCCACAAGGAGCAAAGTTTGCCGTTGAAAGATTTCTCGCGAGCATGGATTGGAATGGTTGTGGCAACTATCGGAGAGAATGTGTCGCACACTGGACAAAACTCTTTGCTACTGATGAGGTTGTTTATACCGAACCCATCATTCAGAACTTCCTTTCGTTCATTGATCACATGTCGTGCAGCGCAGATACATACGTTTCACTCGGTGGCTTCAATGGTTGTGCTGACCAACTTACAAATTGGGACGGAACACAGAAGTTGGGGTTAGGAGCATCAACAAAAAAGAAGTCACAAGGTTTATCCAGAAAATGACAATGAGAGGCGATTTGTAGTATCAATTGCTACAAATAACCTCAAATTACAGAAATGTGATGCCAAAGATAAAGATTCCCCATGATTTATTCTTTCGTCTGAATAAGATTTCTTACTTTTATGGTCAATAATTGACAATTCTATCAAAAGAAAGTCTATTGACAAAATCTAACCTCTGAGCAATGACATTGAAAGATAACACCAAACAGCCCCCAACGGCTGACGCTTCATTGTATAATGGGCAGCCTACCGACACAGGTTCATCGGGTCCAAGTGCAGGATTTATCACCAGCACACCATACACTTCTGAAGACATTAGGATTTAAACAATAAACTATTATTAATATGACAAATTCAATAAGTCTATATATACAGGCAGTTGATACTATTTATCAAACTGGCGAAACTACAGAACATAGTTTTCGTGGAGCATTAGAAACTCTGCTTAATACATTTTTACCTAAGCCTAAAAAAAATAGCGTCCTTATTCAGATTATCAATGAACCTAAGCGCAAGGAATACGGAGCTCCTGATTTCGAGTTGCGTAAAGGGGATACTATCATCTCATTTATTGAAACAAAAGACTTGTTTGATAAGGATCTGAGAGGTGAAAATGATAAAGCACATAAAGAGCAATTTGACAGATATAAAAAAGCCATCAACACCATAGCGTTTACTGACTATCTTGAATTCGTGCTTTATGAGAAAGGAGAAGAAACTTTGTCTGCGAAAATAGCGGAAAAAAAAGATGGGCATATTGTTCCTACTGAAGATGAGGAGCAAATATCTGCTTTTGCCAAACTTCTTTCTAAATTGATAGGAGCAAAGCCTCAGCCAATAAATAGCGCAAGAATTCTTGCTGAAACACTTGCTGCAAAAGCAAAGGTTATAGCAAAGATTCTTTCTATAGCATTGTCTAAAACAGGAACTAACCAGACTAAAGAAGATAAAGATTTACATATAAAATTAGATGCTTTCAAAAAGTTCCTCGTGCATGATATGACCGAGGAACAGTTTGCTGATTTCTATGCTCAAACGATTGTTTATGGTATGTTCATTGCAAGAATATACGACAAGACACCATCATCGTTTTCGCTACAAGAGGCATCAGAACTCATACCAAGCATTAATCCTTTCTTGAAAAAGATATTCAAACAACTCGCTTTAGCAGAACTTCATAGTGGTGTTAAATGGATTGTTGAAGAATTGGTAGAGATATTCAAGGTAACAAAAATGGAACGCATCCTTCACAACTATGGAAAGGATCCGCTTGTACATTTCTATGAGGATTTCTTGGCTGAATACAACCCCAAGATTCGTGAAGAATTTGGAGTTTGGTATACTCCAAAAGAGGTTGTTGGCTTTATCGTTGACGCCGTAGATTATCTTCTGCGCACAGAATTGAGCATAAATGACGGATTGGCAAATAACACATTGATAGAATCTAATGGAAAGCAGACGCATAAAGTACAAATTCTTGACCCTGCGACGGGTACAGGAACTTTCCTTGCTGCTGTTGCTGAAAGAATTAAAGAGTCATACAAAGGACAAGAGGGGTTATGGGCTGAAGATGTAGTAAATCATATCGTACCACGTCTCAACGCATTCGAATACTTGATGGCCCCATACACAATGGCTCACCTGAAATTATCAACCTCCCTCGGACTTGACAAAGTTGAAAATGAGAACATTGACCGTCTTAATATTTTTCTGACAAACTCTCTTGAAGAGGACCATCCTGAGGCAACTCTGCCTTTTGCAAAATTCATTACTGATGAATCAAATGCGGCAAATATCATCAAGCGTGACACTCCTATCATGGTCGTGATGGGTAATCCGCCATACAATGAAAAATCCGCAAATGCTGGTGAGTGGATTATGAGCCTTATGAATGACTATAAGCAGGAGCCAGGAATGAGTAAAATCCAAGTTAGCAAAAATCGTAAAACAGGTAAAATAACATATAAAAACACTCTTAAAGGAGTGAATTCCAAGGGAATTAATAACGACTATTGCAAATTCATACGACTGGGGCAGAACTTTGTTGAAAGAACAAAAGAAGGGGTGTTGGCGTATATATGCGGTAATACATTCCTTGACACACGCCTATTCCGTGGTATGCGCTATAATTTATTGAAAGATTTTGATGAGATTTATGTTATTAATCTTCATGGCTCTTCTAAAAGAAAAGAAGGTAATGAGGAAACAAACGATGAATGCATATTCAATATTATGGTTGGTGTAAGTATTAACATTTTTATTAAACATAATGATGAGAATAAAGACCAACTTGCAACGGTTCATTATAAAGACATTTATGGCACTCGTAGAGAAAAACTGAATTATCTGGCTTCTCACAAATTGTCTGAAATGGATTTTATTGACGTGAATCCATTTGAACCTTTCTATGCTTTCCGAACAAGGAATGAAGACGCTCGTCAGCGATATGAGGAAGGATTTAATGTGAAAGATCTTATGAAAAGTGGAACGTCCCAAGGAGTAAAGACTGGGCGAGATTCGATAGTCTTGCATTATACAAAATCCGATATAGAAAGATTTTGTGATGCAATAACTACCAATACTTTTTCTGAAATTCGTGAGAGTTTTGGGTTTGTTGATAAAGAAGCGGAGAAAAATAAATATGACAAGTTAAGAGATAAAATAATTGCAACTAATTATAATGCTAAAAATAATATCTGTGAATTAGCTTATCGTCCATTCGATAATAGATGGACGGTATATGGCTCTATCTTTATGGATAGACATCGTAGTGAAATCCAAAAAAACATATTTGGCAAGAAAAATATCATTCTCTGCTTGGGACAAGAAGGTTCGTCGTTAGGCGACTCTGAATGGTCTTTGGTTTATTGTACGGATAAGGTAACAGATACAAACATGATTCCCCGAGGAGGCATCTATCTATTCCCTATGATTATCTATGACGGAATGTTGAAGTATGCAAACTTCTCTCCAGATATTCTACAAAATATTGAGAATGGAATAGGTTTGCATCTGCAAGACATAGAAGACGAAGAACGTAAAGATGGAGGTTTCCTCGCAATAGACCTTATCGACTACATCTATGCCCTGCTGCATAGCGTAACATACAGAGATACATATCATGACTTCCTGCAGAATGACTTCCCTAACATTCCTTATCCTACATCGGCAGATTATTTCTTCAAGATGGCAGAGTTTGGAAAGAGACTCCGTTATTTGCACGAATTAAAAGGAATAGATCGAAAAGACCTCATCACAACTTACCCTGTGATTGGCGAAAAAGACAACAACGTTGTATTGATTCATAAGTTTGAAGAAACGAACGAAGGTATTGGTCGTGTGTGGATCAATAAGGAGCAGTATTTTGATGGAGTACCATCGGAAGCATGGAATATGATTATTGCAGGGTATAAGTCTCTTGAAAAATGGTTGAAAGATCGCAAGGACAAGCATTTAACAGGCGACGAGATTATTCATTTTCAGAAAATGGTAGTTGCTTTGGTTAAAACAATTCGTACTCAAGAAGAAATAGATGAAATCATAGAACTCTGAAAAGAAATATAGATGTTCGGAACTTGAAAAAAATAAGTATATTTGTAACTATGCTCGAACTCGAATTACAACAATACCTCCGCCGCGAGTACCCACAAGAGAATGCTCGTTGTGAATGGAAGGAATTTAAGAATCTGAAGAACTCGTTCAGTGGGGATGAGAAAAATGATGTGATCTCCTACGTGTCGGCAATCGCCAACATGGAGGGAGGACACCTTGTGATTGGCGTAAAGGATAAGACGCTTGAAATTGTTGGAACTGACATTTCAAGGCTTACCTTTAATGGGCAACCTGCTAACATACAGTCGGCAACTTTCAAACTCACCGAACAATGCACTTATCTATCATCAGAAGGACTAAGCATCGAAGAATTTGTAACTGATGATACAAACAAGCGAGTATGGATAATTCATATTCCAAAGCACTTGCCTCGTCGTCCTGTCCTTGCCCACAAGAAGGCATGGCAGCGGATAGAAGATTCTTTGGTTGAAATGACTAGCGAAAGGATGAGTGTCATCCTTGAAGAGCCTATCTATACAGCAAAGGATTGGTCTGCAGAAATTGTAGCTGATGCTACAATAGACGATTTGGATGAGGTGGCCATTGCTAAGGCTCGAATGATGTTTAAGAAAGTTCATAGTCGCATACCTACGGAAGAAGTGAATGCTTGGAATGTCCAAACGTTCCTGAGCAAGTGTGGATTGACGAGAAACGGAGGCATCACTCGGGCTGCCATCATACTGTTGGGCAAATACGAATCGGCTTTCAAACTTCGTCCTGCCGTTGCACAGGTTACTTGGACTCGCCGAGACAAGAATCAGGAAGTGGTAGACTACGAACACTTCACCGTACCTTTTATATTAACGGTAGACGAAATTCTATCAAAGATTGAGAATCTAACATTACGTGAAATGCCTGGAGGTACACTTTTCCCCGACACGATGAAGCAGTATGATGACTACACTATTCGTGAGGCTCTTCACAACTGTATTGCCCATCAAGACTACACTCTTCAGCAGCGTATCAACTTCGTGGAGAATCCAGGATATCTGTATTATTCCAATGCAGGAACATTCATTCCCGGTACTCTGGAGAATGCTTTGAAGAACGAAGAGCCTCAGACGCATTTTCGTAATGAATGTCTTTGTAGGGCTATGGTAGATTTTAACATGATTGATACCGTAAGCCGTGGTATCAAGAAAATGTTCAATGAGCAATGGCGCAGACACTTCCCAATGCCAGACTATGAGATTGACCAAATCAAGAAAAAAGTAGTTGTCCGTATTTATGGTAATGAAATCAACAAGCGATACACTGATTTGTTGAAGACAAACGATACTCTTTCTCTTTGGGATTGCATCTCGCTTGATGCAGTACAAAAAGGCAGAACCATTCATGAGGATATAGCTCAAGACTTGCTCAAACGTGGACTGATAGAAGGTGAGGCTCCCCATTACAGCATCTCTCTTAGCATTGCCAAAAACACGCATCAACTTCCTTCTTACACAAAAACAAAAGGATTGGATAAGGAGAGGTTACGCCAAATGATTCTACAATATCTCAGCAATGCAGGAGACGAAGGAGCCAAGCGAGATAGTATCTACGAATATTTGAAAGATGTTTTGCCTCAAAACAAAACAGAAGAACAGCAGCTTAGACTATTAGGAGATCTGCTAAAAGCTATGAAATTGGGAGAAATGATTAAAACAGATGGCCGCAATTGGTATCTTGTGTAATAATCCGTCGAATTTCGACGAAAAGCAATGTATTTTCGTCGAAACTTGAAATAATCCGTCGAAACTATAAGAGTTACGTTGAATTTCGACGGAGACGAATATAACGATTTGAAATATCGTATCCCCAAAAACTTAGTTGAAGCATAATTATTTTAGAACTCAAAATATAGAATATGTTATTAGGAAACAAGATAAGGTCTCTAAGAGACGAACAAGGAATATTGCAGCGTCAAGTAGCTGCATACTTAGAAATAGACACACCCATGTTCAGTAAGATTGAACGTGGGGATAGGCGAGCAAAGAGAAGTCAAGTAATTCAAATGGCAACATACTTCAAAGTGGATGAAAAGGAAATGCTCACCCTTTGGCTTGCTGATAAAATATTAAAAGATTTGGATGGCGAAGATGAATTGAAATTTACTGCCATTGAAACAGCAAAAGATGAGTTAATGGATGTTAATCGCTAATTTGCAGCAAACAATTCATCTTCTGATATAAACAACACAAGATTGATTTCTTGCATACAATGGGAACTTTATGGTATCAATTCAACTTGATATCGTAAAGTTTCTTTTGATTTACAGACACTTACAAAATGATTACAGGTTCAAACGTGGAGTTAGTCCTGCTGCTCGCTCCACGATAGAAAGGCCTTCGCATTGCCCGGATTGTCGAAACGAGCAACAACGAAAGCCCCACGTAGGTGTGAATATACAACATTGCCAACATCTGCCTACTGGCCATAAAATGCCAGAAGCCAATGAGGGCTTTATATATAAATCAACCTTTGGGGCGTTTCCCGTTGCTTTGTCATTGACAATCCTAAAGAGTTTGCGAAGTTCTTCTATCGTCAAAACCAAAGCGTCAGTAACGCCTTAATATGTATACATGCCCGTCCTGCCCAAGCTCAATACAAGAAACGATATCTTATGTCGTACCAAGTCTTGACAATGATCGGACGATGCAAATTAAATATATTTTTTTGATATTACCAAAGAAATGTATGGATTTTTTCTGTTTAATCTGCAAAGCGCCAAGAAATAATCTTTATTATCACTTTATCACCCACTCCAATATATTCTCCTCATCCCTCACCGAAAAGTTCAACCCGGCTTTCACCACCTGTTTGCCTTTCATGGCGTAAGCCTCGGCATAGCGGCGGAAGTTAATCTGGGCGAGAGCCTCAGCTGCGGTCTTGTTGAACTTAATTTCGATGACGTAGACGTGGTTTTGAGTCTCTACAACTACGTCTACCCTACCCTTAGGGGTATGAGCCTCAACCTGTATGCTATAGTTCGTGAGAAGGGCGAAAATGATGTAAAACATCTGCTGATAATGCCCCTCGTAGTTGGTATTGTCGAAATAAGGCAACGGTTCTAACTTCTGCATTGTGCATAAGTTTGCTTGTCAAACAACTATTTTCGATGCTAAAGGTACAACAATTATATGGATTAGCAAAAATCGCATATGTTTTTAGATTTTATTTTCAGTTGGGTGTTACATTTGCCGTACAAGTTACTTATGCATAATTATCTGTCGTGAGAATGTTAAAAACGAATCGCAAAATACATTTAATTGCCCAATGTTTCTTGTTCATGAAACATTTTGCTTATCTTTGCACAAAAGATGAACAGGTATGGCACAAAATATCTTCCGACTTGTCTTAACTGACGAAGCACAAAACTTTATTGAAAGTTTACCAGAACCGGTATCTTACAAGATATACTACAACATCAAGCGTGTTGCAGGAGGAGAACGTAACAAAGAACTTTTCAAAAAGTTGGAAAATTCGGAGATATGGGAATTCCGTACATTATATAACAAGACTGCTTATCGGCTTTTTGCCTTTTGGGATAGGAACAAAGATACATTGGTGATTGCCCCCATGGCATTATCAAGAAAACTCAAAAGACACCAAGTAAGGAAATAGCAAAAGCAGAAGCAATCAGAAAAGAATATTTCAAAAATAAGTAATTATGGCACAGATGAATCTTACCCCATTGGATGATGTTCTTGACAAGCATTTCGGTAAAATAGGTACTCCAAAACGTGATGCTTTTGAAAGTGATGTAGATGAAGCTTTGCACGCATACCGTTTGGGAGAAGCCATCAAAAAAGCTCGTATAGAACAGAACTTGACCCAAGAACAACTTGGTGAGCGTATCGGGGTGAAAAGAGCACAGATTTCTCGCTTGGAAAGAGGTTATAGCATAACTATTCCTACTATGCGAAAAGTATTCAAAGCTCTTGGTGTGGTAACTGCAACTATCGATTTGGGGATTGCTGGAAAAGTTGCGTTGTGGTAACAATAATTATAGTAAAGTCCTCTCTGACTGTAATAACAGGGAGGACTTTATTGCTTACTTTAACTCAACCTCAATGTTATTATTGGAGGTAAAGGAGACATATCGAACTAACCACATCGCTCATTCTTACTTGCTCCATAGCATTCTGTTCCGTTGAGCAAGCCCCCAATGTCATGACAGAAAAAACTAAATATACAATTTGCTTTACCATAACTATGTCTATTTTTGAATTAAACGAATAGATTCCAATAACTTATAAGTGTTGGTGAACGCTTCCAAAGATTGAACAGGCGATACCTTTTTCTCTTCTACTGCATCGACAAAGTTTTTGATGGTGTCAAAATAACCTTGTGTAACTATCTGGTTGTTTGGTACGGTAGGCACGAAATCATTTCTGTTGAACAAATTAACCTCAACACACTTCCGTGGACAAACTTTCTCCAAAGGTATTCCCATGAATAGATGTTGCTTGCCTTTATATACCAAACCATCCATCCCCTTCATCTCGAAGATACCATTTGTAGTGTTTATTGTCATTTCCTCTTTTGCATCATTCCAAGAGTAACCAGTTGACAGTTCCAATATGCCTGTGGCTTTTTCGTGTTTGAGCACCAACATTAAAGTATGAGTTCCCACCCATTCCGCACATTTGATATCAGCCTTACCAAACAAGAATATCACATAGTCCAATGGATGAATAAGAAGTTCCAGCAAGGCATCACCCTCAGGATATGCCCCTGTAAGATATTTTAGATTATAGCTCTTATGCCCACTGCATTTCTGCAATTCCTTTTTTAGAATACGGATAACAGGGGCATTTCGCTTTTGTAATCCAACAGTTACTTGCGGAAAGTTAGCTTCTTGCTGCAATGCAATTAACCGTAATAGTTCTTTTTCGCTTTGGCATGGTGGCTTTTCTATGAATAACGACTTGCCACTCTTGATAACCTTTGAGGATATGGCAAAATGAGACTGTGGAGAAACCGACACGAACACGCCCTTAATTTCATCGTCATTCAGAATTTCATCCAAAGAAGTTGTTGCATGAGCATTAGGGTAAGCCGCTTCTATGAGCGGTAACTTGTCTTCTGACTTGCAGCAAATATACTTCAATGGAACATGAAGATAGTTCAGAACAGGGTACAGATTATTTGTACTATGGTTGCCTATGCCTACAAATGCATAATTGCCACCATATACCTGTTTCAACTGCCTCATGCTCCTTATCCGCTTATAACGGTCGATGATGTTCTTTATATAATCCATTAACTATTAATTCGATTTATGTATTCCCTATATGTTTCATTAACGTTGTTTGTCCATTGATATTTTCCATAAACGACTTGAATGAGCTTTTTGGGCAGAAATCTTTCAAGGTTTCGCAGCAATATCAAATCATATTTGCGATGGAAGTTGATCCAACAGGCATTGCATTCCTTAGAATATCTGCATTGCTCCTTATGTGCGAATCTCGAATTGAATATATCATCCAGCGAATGTGTATGGATGTTGCCAAGCTTCACATCGAGATTCTGGCATAGTGGAACATCGCCATTCGAGTGAATCACCAATTCGCTAAAGATACTTTGGCAACGCAATTTGAGATTGCCGTTTCGCCATTCTTCATACAAGGCTACAAAATCGAAATTTTCTTCTGTATCATGTATGCTCTTAGGAATATTCCGAATATAATTTTCCATATCAACAGAAAGTAACTCTGCTGTTGTGTCAAAGAAATCCATCGTGCCGTAAATTCCTATTCGAACATCAATGTTATATCGTTTTGCTACATCTATCACATACTGCATATCCGAGAAGGTATTCCATGGCGAAAGACAAAACATGAGGGAAATCGGAACATCTTCTTTCACAGCTTCCACAACCTCAATTACTCTGTCATGCCCATTGCATCCTCTCATCGCTTTGTAAGTTTCCTTGTCGCCGTCAAGCGACACATACAAATGAGCTGGATGAAACTTTCTTACAACCTCTATCACCTTTTGGGGATTTAGGCAATTGGAAAGCAATGTGTAATTGGGATGATTCTCCTTGAACCATTCCATTATCGCATCAGCCTCTGGGTGAAGTAAGAACTCTCCACCTTCCAATCCGACAATAGTGTGTCGTGTGATACACTTACTACGCATAATTTCCTTGATGTCTCTCAAAGAGAGGTTCTCCACAGGCTTTTGCCAAATAGAGCAATGCTTGCAGCGAGATTGGCATTTTGTCGTGGAATACAACATGAGTGTACTCAGTTTTTTGTGCTGAGGACGCAACATATTGTTGAGGAACAAAGCCCCATTCCGTAAATAGTCTTTTGTCTTGTACATGTAGTCTTAAGAAACTTTTGTGTTTCTATTATGATAGATACCACAAAAGTTTCAAAGACTGCATGAGACGCTGTTTTTACCATGTGAATCTGATTCCGAATGGAACGGTAATGGTAAATGGATGCTCTGTCCAAATTGTACGAGTAGTACTACCATTAGGAATATGCCAACTGAATGTCGGTTCCAGATAAACGCCCCAATTATTCGCTAAATTATATTGTAATCCGACACCCGTACCAACTGTCCATTGGAATGGTGGGGTAAAATGCCTGCTATCTGAATATGGAGTCACGGTTCCTGTTACATATTGTTCATCAGTCTTGCCAGATAATGGTATATTCAGAATGATACCTGCGGAAGTGTATGCTGTCCACCTGTTTGCGCCCAACCACTTGTATGACAAGCGTAAAGGAATACCCAAATACTGGACTTTCTGTCGCTTTTGTATATAGTATTCATCCTCACCCAATATGAATTCAGACTTCAGTAGGGAGTATTGAAGACCAGTCTCCATGTTCCAATTCCTATTAATTGTCTTAGTCATGGACAATCCAAATGTGATTGGTTTGTCATGATACTCATGCTCTACGATTTTTCCACCGTTTTTAATGTTGTTGATGTTGTTCGTGTTATTGATGGCAATTTCCATAAGAGCCTTTTCTGCCTCCGACATATTGCCATGCGCATTCTGCAGTAAATACTGAGAATAATCTTCCCAAGTTGAAAACTTTTGTGGACCTGAAGGCTGAGGACCATCAGTAGTATCTTCTCCCTTATTGCCAACAAGCATCTTATAAGCAGTCTGAGCCAAAGCAGAACCCAAAGAGCCCATGGCAAGTAGTTGCCACTTGCTTTCGTAACTTGGAGCCACTTGCTTTGCTATAAATTCTTCTAACTTAGGAACAACCTGTTTTATTGTATCGAGTGATACGGTATCTTTTTCTATTGCTATTACAATATTGATTGCCGAATCAGTCTTTTCATAATCAGTTTCATGATCTGCTTGAAAGCCAACAGAATCAACAATAACGTAAGCCGGAAATTTCATTTTGCCCTGACTTGCCGTTACTAATATATTCTTGTTAACCACAGAAGATTGGGTAGTTGGCTGCACAGTTTCACGATTTACAGAACGCTTTCCCTTGGCTACATCATTTATATTGGCTACAGGATGTTGCTCCTTTTCCGTACCTCTTTTCCAAAACAGATATTTATATATAGGTATGCTGACGAGCAATATGGAAATGACAGCCAGCATTCGCCTGTTTATCATATTACGCAACAACCCCTTTGCTCTTGTCAATTGTGATGATGAACTGTGTGGCTCAATACCAAGCTTTTCTGCAATTTCTTTATGCGAAAAGCCGTCAACGACAGCCATTCTGAACACGTTGCGGTAACCAGAAGGCAACTTATCGATTAGCTCAAAAAGTTCTTTTTCTTCCAAATTGGAATCTGAAGTATAAGAACTTTCCACATCAAACCCATCCCCAATTTCCGAGAAAGGCAGCACTTGTATTTTACGCTTCCTCTCTAAATATCGTAAAGATACATTTTTTGTAATGGCAACAACCCATTCACCAAACTTTGAAGCATCCTTTAGCTTTTCCAAAGAATAATAGGCACGTATAAACGATTCTTGGACGAGGTCATCAACCGTGTCCTCGTCCTCTTGGGTAATTCTTATGCAAGCATTTCTCATCCTTTGAGAATATGTTTCATAAACAGTTCTTAAAGCGTCAGCATCGCCAGCCTTAACTCTTTCTATTAGCTTTTCTATCTTCATATTGGGTGTGCGAGATTGTGCACATCATATATAAGATACGCGAAAAAGCTGAAAGACTGCACGACAAAGCGTTAAAAACAATTGGTTCGGCTTAGTGGAATCAGAGAACACCTTGATTTCAGCATTCTCCATGTTGAACTTTCTTCGGTGTCCCTCGGAATAGAGTGAGCCACTAAAGTTGAGCGTCTTGCCTGTAAGGAGCACTCCGATTTGCTGAGCCGTGATGCCAATCTTTTGGCACAAGCTTTCCATTTGTAAGCGTGCCTCCAACATCGGAAACCAACGTTTGGCTTTGCGGATGATGTCATTGAGCAAAGAAACTTCTGTAGCGTGCTTACTTTTCACATCAACGACCTCTGCTTGATGTTTCTATCACCCTTTCTTCCTCGACAATATCGTCTGTAGCACCACGGAGATGATTATCAAGAACACGCCAATCCAGAAAGAGAAGTTCAGTTCCTGTCCCTCGTCGAACATGATCATTGCCAACACGATGCTATAGATGGGTTCAAGGTTGTAGCTCAGGTTTACGGTGAAGGCAGATATCGTGCGTAACGCTTGGAGCTGGGTGAGAAACGGACCGATGGTAAACACGGAGGCAAACACAGGGATATAGACCCTGTCCCACCCCATGGGAAACAGAGCCACTGAGGGATACATACGGCAATAGAAAGGGAGCACAAGGGAGAGGAAGCCCCATCCCATCAGCAGTTCATACAGGAGCATCGTACTGCTCGAATGTCCCGTATGGTACTGTACGCGCTTGCTTGCCACGGCAAAAAGCGTGTAGAACAACGCCGAGAACGTGCCGAGAATGATGCCAGTGCGATGGCGCGTGTCGAGACCGAAGATGAGCAATATCCCGACAAGTGTTATCATGCTCAACATCAGTTCGCGCGGCGAGAGACGCCTATGTCCTGCAAGCGGTTCGATAATTGCCGTAAAGAAGCCGTTCAAGGCGATGCACACAACAGCGATACTCACGTTAGAAGCCTTAATGCTGGCATAGAACAATGTCCAGTGTATCGCCAACAACACCCCGCAGAAGCCAATCCTTAACAGGTGTGCCTTGTTAGGCAAACTCAACCGGTGGCTCATTCTCATTACCAAAGCAAGTACGGCAGCCGCAATTATCATCCTGTACCAAACCAGCGGCAGTTCTGCCAATGATATCAATCTGCCAAACACTCCCGTTGCCCCAGCAAGCAATATGCCCGTATGCAAACGGAGATAATCGTTACTGTTGTCTTCCTGCATTGTATCTTACAAAATGCAAATTAACGAAATTCGGCTGCAAAGTTACTAAAACAAGTTAAGAAACTGCTATATTTCATTTAATATGTGTAAGTTTGCAAAAAGGATAATCTGAAAACATTGAACGCTTATGATACTGCATGTTGCAAATCCGATTTACGACTCCGTGTTCAAATACATAATGTCAGACGAACGCATATCAAAGACCATTCTCTCAGCTCTTCTGAAAAAAGAGGTTGTGAAGGTGGTCATGCGCCCGCACGAATACGTAAACGCAACTCGCGACACACTCTCCATGTTTCGCATAGACTTTGCTGCTACCGTGAGGGAAAAGGATGTTGAAAGGGGTGAAATGAAAGACCGTGTCATTCTTATAGAATTACAGAAAACATGGCTCGACACCGAGACGCTGCGTTTCCGCCAGTATCTTGGGGCACAGTATAGCAACAAAATTAACATCCGCGATGACTCGCCGAAAGGCTTCGCCTACCCTATGGTGGCTGTCTACTTGCTCGGGCATCGGGTTGGCAACATAAATGAACCGGTGGTATATGTCAATCATGATGTTTACGACTACGATGGTGAGGTAATCAAGGAAGGAAAGGAAGAGCCGTTTGTGGAGAGCCTTACCCACAATAGCATTATTGTGCAGATACCACAACTAAGAGGCCGTGTGAACAACCGCCTTGACAAAATACTAAGCATCTTTGACCAATCAAAGAAAGACACAGAAGATAAGCAGGTACTCAACATCGACGAAAAAAAATATGAAGACGATGCTGACATGATGTATATGCTCCACCGTCTTACTGCCGCTGCCGCCAACTCTGAAATGCGCCAAGACATGAATGTTGAGGACGAATACTACAAAGCGATAGAAGACCGCGATACGGCAATAATGAAACGAGAGAAAGAGCTGAAGGAAAAGGACGAACAACTGCAGCACAAGGATGAACAACTGCAGCAACGTGACGAACAACTGCAACACAAGGACGAACAACTTAAAAATATAGTAAAGTCGCTTTCATCCAAAGGTATGAACATTCAGCAAATCGCAGGAATAACAGGTATTGGAAAAGATGACGTTATAGCAATGTTGAGATAGAACAAGTTCATCTCACATTGTAGGTTAGTGTTCTTGCCCTATTACAGGGCATAAGGTTCAACCGACAAGAAAAGGCTCTTCCCAATCTCAATGATTGGCGAAGAGCCTTTTCTTGTTTACGTCAGTACTTGCCACAAGTACGGCTGTACTACCCTGCAAGTACAACCGTACTACACAAGGAGTACTACACCCGTTTCATGGCTTTCACCTGACAATCTGTTCGGTAATGACACTCAATGGTCCTTTCCCGAGTGTTCATCTCGTCCTTCACAGAAAAGTTGCACCATGGTTTCACTTCCTGTTTTCCCTTCATAGCGATGGTCTCGGCGTTGTGGAAGACTTCCATATACCGGAAGGCGAGATGGCGATACAGGTTTGGCTAACAGACGGTTTATTACTTCTTTACAACCTTCCTGTTGTTGATGATGTATATTCCTGACGGTATACACTTTATGTCTCTGCCGTAGCTGATTACGGTTTTCCCATCAACCGAAGCGAGCAGTTCGCCATCACGGTAGAGACGCTATCGGCAAGAGTGTTGGCTTCACTTCCACCAACGACTTCATCATCGCTTTCAAGAAGATTGTGGGTATGACGCCTTCTGTATACAAGCGCCTGAAAAACGAGGAGTAAGATACCTCAACTTACCACACCTTCGTTTTTCAGAAGCTTGTTGCAACAGGCGCTTCATTTTATTTGCCTCCTTTTATTCTGTTGCAGTTGCGGCAAAGCATCTGGCAGTTGTCTGCAACGGTAGTTCCGCCCTCGCACCAAGGCTTTATGTGGTCGGCCTCCATCTCTTCCAGCTCGAAGTGTTTGCCACAGTGCGGACAAATGCCTTTCTGCCGCTCATAGGCTTCGCGCTTCTGTTTCTTGTCAAACGTGCGGAAACTCAGGTCGCGCAGGTCGCCACTAAGCACATAGCGATAGATGCCCGACTTCTTCATTATCTCGTCGTCCTCCATGAGATCGTGAATCCGTTGTTCAAGTTGGTCGGTGTCGTAGATTCCAGTGCCGAACTCGTCGAACATCGCGCCCCAGTCGAGACCTTTCATCTCCTTGCGGTATTTCTTAAATGTAGACTTCACCCAGGTTATGACCTGTGAGAAATAAGCCCAAAGTTGATTGGCGTTAGGGTCTTGCTGATGCATGGCCATATATTTGTCGATGGGTGAGGAGTCGGAAATGCCGTCATGCCGTGCCGCCCATTTCAATACTGTTTCAAGGTAAGCCTGCTCTTCGAGTTTGCCCGTCATGTAGCCACCTGCCATCTTGTAGGCCGCGCACCCATTCTTGCTGAAATGGCGGCGTGCATCGGTTATGAAAGGACCTACATATACGGCATTGCGCAATTCCTGGTCTAACAGTCTTTCACCGGCAATGTTTATCACGCGGAACCAGTCGAGCTTTTCTTTGTCCGTACCGTTGCAGAAATATACGGTCAACTCATAATTGAAGAACTTCTCCTTCTCCTCCTCCGTCAGGTTATCGAAATACAATACCGGGCGGTCTTTTTTGACAATGTTGAAGTCATGTTGGTAGTACCCACAGATAGACAGTGTGCGCTGCTGTCCGTCTATCATTTCGAACGTGCCATCATCGGCCACACTCCAGTACATTATGTTCAGCGGAAATCCTTTAAGGATTGTTTCTATGACAGCTTGCTGCTGTCTCAAGTCGTAGCGGAACTCCCGCTGGTAAGGCGGGCGGATGTTCAACTTGCCACCATAGCCGTAGACTCCTTCTGTAGGGGAATTGGTGTAACCGGATATGAGGTCGCGTATTGGAATTTGTTTAGGTTTTATGTCCATAATAGTTACTTTTTACGTTGTATGAAAACACGGGCGTATGTATTTTTGCCATTTATCAATGGTCGTGCGTCTTTCTCTCCTTTAAAGGGAATTCCGACTATATCAGCATTGTAGCCTGCAGATGCACACATGCCGAGAATTTCGAATTGGTCGGGATTGTATTTATCAATGAATGTGATAGGTACTCCCATAACGCCATCGTAATCACACGGAATATCTGCCGTCTTGTTTACGTTTATTGCATCATAATTATCATATTTAGGAAATTCTTCGGGAGAATAGGTCTTATAGAGAATGAGGTTTTCGTGACGCTCCTTGTAGTCGAGATTAGTGAACCAAGTTACGCCAGAAACTCTAATCATACCTTTCCTGTGGTCTCCAGCAGTAGCAGTATCCTCATACGCAGAAATAAAATGTCCAGCGTTTCCTTTGAACCCAAATCCAAGCCACATTTTATTTCCTTTTATCAAAGGAAAAATTTCTTTATATGACAAAGCATTTTGATGTCCAATTATCAAGAACTTTTTTCCATATTCCATCAACTGTCCCACATATTCCCTAAACAACGAGAATGGTGGATTCGTCACCACGATGTCAGCCTCTTTCAGCAATTCGATACATTCCTTGCTGCGGAAGTCACCGTCGCCCTTCAGTGGCTTGACGCCAATCTCCTCGGCATCGGGAATATGGTTGCCGCTTTTGTCGCCTTCATAGACGAGATACACGGCCTGCTGGCTCTTGTTTTGACTGAATAGATCCATGTCTTGGTTTTTGTAGCAGGTGGTTATGAGTTTCTTCAATCCGAGAAACTCAAAGTTGTAGGCGAAATAAGTGAAGAAGTTGCTCACGCGCGGGTCGTCACAGTTGCATAGCACTGTCTTTCCGCGAAAATGCTCACGGTAGTGGCGCAGTTCGTTGTTGATGTCCTCAAGCTGGGTGTAGAATTCGTCCTTCTTGGCTGCCTTTGCCCTGTCTATGCTTCTTTTTGCCATAAACATATATGATTGATAGTTATGTGAAAGTTACGAGCACGAACTATCAATCACGCCAAGACGCAAAAAGGGCGTGATGCTCCTTATTACGTTCAGCTATGAGGCAGCCTCGGAATGGAAACCTCAGACAACTTATAAAGATACACCACGCCTATGCGCGATGCATTTCTATTATACAAGTTGTCCAAGGCACTCCATATCGAATGCCTTTTCACAATTATTTCTGCTACGTTATTTCCAATAAGTTTCCGAGGCTTTTGGCTGAACGTGAAATAATAGCGAATGCTTTGTTTTTTACCAACGATGTCATGAGCGGAATTCTGTTGTCGGCATTACGCCAAACGCGGAAACTCCGTCACTCTGCAAAGTTACAAATTATTGACGAAATAGCTTCTTGATTATTTGATAAATAACCAGAGAATGCACTTGACACGCATACTACAACGGCAACATCCACTTATAGCAAAAAGAGGATGTTGTTGTTTTTTAAGAGGAAAGAGAGAGATTTCTTGGTATTTAGCAGATAAAGATGTAAGTTTGCATAACCAATAACGCTATAAAAGGCTTATAACAAGATAAACAGAAAAAGGACTCTCATTAATGCCAAGATACATACACCTGATAATAATATTGCTCTCATTCTTTGCTGCCACAGCAAAAGGAGCACAGGCTTCCTACAGTCTGTCGGAATACGAGCGGTGGGCAAAGCTCTCTACCGACTCGCTGATGAACCGTGGCAGGAAATACCTGCTCAGCGGTGAAAAGCCAGACTCGGCACTCATCTGCTACACCATCATCACTTCGAGATATAAAAGCGGGGAAGCATCACGCCACGAACTCTACCAGTATGCCAAGGCTCTTAACAATATGGGATTTCTCTTTGCCGGCCACTATCTGGACTACGAGAAGGCATATGCATATCTCACACAGTCGCTGAAGCTATCGAGGGAGAAGGGATTCAGCGACAATCTGCCCTACGTTTACCTCAATCTTGCCGCCGTTTACGAGAACCGCAAATCGGTTTTCGGCATCAACGACCCTAAGCACGACGCTCTGAAGAACATGCGCCTTGCCTTTAAAAGCGCCACTAAAGAGAAAGAATGGAACGTGGCATACACCTGTTTCACCAACCTACTGAACATGGCGGCAGACGATAACACACTGCACAGCATTCAGGGAGAAATAAAAATCTTCAAGTCTATCGCCCATCGTCACCCTACCCCAATGGGAAAGTTTGCCATGGAATTGCTCGTATATGAAGAGGCCTATGACAAAGGAGAGTACGGCAACGCCTTATACCATGCCTTACAGATGAAGACCTTGGCGGCTAACATTCCCGACATAGGCATGGAGTGTGAGCTTAGTGCACGGTGGAAAGTGGCAAAAGCTCTTGCTGGGATGGGAGATTTCAAGACGGCAGAGACGACTTACGAACACATTGCCGACTTTATCCGCGAAAAGGATCTGGACAACGAGATGGTGAACCTCTACGAGGCTTACAAGGAGTTGTATCAGCAAATGGGCGACCAGGAGAAAGCCCAACAATACGACTACCTGTATCTGAAGGAAAAGGACAACCTGTTTCACCGCAGCAACGTGGAGAAGATGGAGCGTTCCCACTTTGTAAGCGAGATAAACAACGTGAACGAACAGATGGAACAACTGAATGCCAAGCGCCGGAACTTGTGGATAACACTTGTCGTTGTCATCCTGTTCTGTGTAGTAATCGTAGCGGCATTGGTCTTTATCATCAGAGGATTCTTCCGACAAAGGACTTACATAAAGATTCTCTACGAAAAGAATCTGGCTCTCGCCAAGGCGGAAAAGCCGAAAGAAAAGAAAGCGGCAACACTCGACGAGGACCGCATCAATGAACTTTGCGACAAGATAGACCGGGCACTGCTCGACAATTCGCTCATCTGCTCGCCTGATTTCTCCCTGCAGCAGCTTGCCGAACACATCGGGTCTAACTATAAATATGTGTCACAGGTTATCAACGAAAGATACCAAAAAAACTTCCGCCTGCTCGTTAACGAGGCAAGAGTGAAAGAAGCCTGTCGCAGACTTGGCGACCCAGAGCACTACGGAAACCTCACAATAGAGGCCATATCAACAGGACTGGGCTTCAAGTCAAGGTCAAACTTCGCCGTGACATTTAAGAAAATAACAGGTCTATCGCCCTCTGACTTCCAGAAAATGGCAAAAGAATAGCACTTACAAAACGCAACTTATAATGCATAAAGGCTTGCAGAAAACCTTCAAAATGCAAGTTTTTATGCCTTTCCTTGTTCTTATTCATGTTTTAGAACGACCGCAAGGAATTAACCATACACTTTTTTCTGTCATTTTAATATCTTTGCCACTGCTAAGTGACGCAAAGAAATAAAACGTATTATGCCAAGACGGCATCGGCTTCATACCCATTTATTTTTCCGTCGCCAAGACACAAAACAAGAATATCAACTTACACCATTGTATTATGAAAAATGGATTACACCTTTTATGGGCATCGCTGCTAATGGGCACGATGACCGTTTCGGCAAACCCGATTGACGTGGCACAAGCTCAAAGCATAGCTAAGAAGTTTTGCGCTGAAGCCGTAGTAAAAAACAAAATGCGCAAGGCACCGGCAAATGCAAAGATGAAACTTGTATACAAGTCGCATGGCAAGAAAGCCGACAACAATCTTCTCTATGCCTTCGACCGCGGAACAGCAAACGGCTTTGTTGTAGTTGCCGGCGACGACCGTGCACCACAGATATTGGGATATACCGACACGGGATCATTCGACATCAGCAACATGCCGGAAAATATGCGATGGTGGATTCAACAATACGAACAGCAGATGCGCTATCTGCAGGACAACCCGAAGGCAAGGCTGACGACACCGAAAAGAAACGCGAACGTTGTGGCACCGCTGCTCGGAGAGATTGAATGGAATCAGGAGAGTCCATACAACGCCAACTGCCCGTATATGTCGTATTACGACGAGGACAATGAGGAAACCGTGAGCGGAAAGGCTCCTACAGGTTGTGTAGCAACAGCTCTCGCCCAGGTGATGCGCTACCACAAGTGGCCTAATGAGAGTAAAGGCAACATCTCGTATACTACATACACGCTGAAACAGAACATCACGGCAGACCTTAATGCTACATACAATTGGGACTTAATGTTGCCAACATACACTGGAGTGACGGCAACCGACGAACAGAAGGCTGAAGTGGCAAAACTGATGTATAACGTAGGAGCGGCTCTAAAGAGTGACTACACGCCTTCGGGAACAGGAGCAACGGACGTTGACGTGGTGCCAACGCTCGTCAGATACTTCAACTACGACCCGGGGGCTCGTTACGTACAGCGCGACTATACAGCGGTGAACCTCTATGAGCAGGGGCTTATCAACGAGATTGAAGCCGGCAGGCCAGTGCCTTACGGTGGTGTAACAAAGAAGAACGAAGGCCACTTCTTTGTGCTCGACGGCATCAACGAAGACGGCTACTACCATATCAATTGGGGATGGGGCGGACTATCAAACGGCTACTTCCTCATTTCTTCCCTCGACCCAGACGCACAGGGAGTGGGCGGTTCTACATCAACTTACACGGCGTTTAAATATCATCAGCTCTATATCTCCGGACTGCAAAAGCCTCAGGAGGGATCAAAGACGGGTTGGAACATTATGGCCAACGACATCTCAAAGATTAACGACACATACGCTAAGGGAGACGAGATAAATACAACCATATATGACGCTTACAACAATTCCTGCTCCTATGACACGTTGAAGTGCAAACTCTACTGGGACATCTATGACTCTGAGGGAACTATTATTGAAAAGAATTTCATCAAGAACGACACACTTGCCCTTAACTATGGCTTCGACAAGCTCACCACGAACTTTAAAATTCCTGCCGACATCGCCGATGGCGAATATACAGTAAAGCTCGACTTCACACAGGCGGAAGATGACTATACCGAGATACACAATGTGGCGATGAAGACTGGCGCTAACAAATACTACAAAATAAATGTAGAAGGCGACGAAGTGAACGTTTCTACCGCTGCAGGCTTGAAACTCAGCATCGAAAGCGTTACACCTGAAAGATTAAAGGCCGGTGAGACTTCCGACCTGAAGGTGACGTTCAAGAACACAGGCGAAGACTATGTGGGCGATTTCAATTTCTACCTCTACGTAAACGGCAAGAAGAATGTTTACCCGAACTATACCAGTCCGCGACGCATCGTGTCGATTCCAGCAAATAGCACAGTAACCTTGAAGTTTGAGGAGAACATCCCCGAAAAGCTCGTGACCGATGACGACTACGTGCTTCAGTTCTACTACTACACCACAGACGAAGACGAATATACAGACCAGGTGAAAGCAGGCAAGACAACGATTGGCGTGGACGGTGCGGCTAAGCCGGCAGCCCTATATATCCTTGACGATATACAGGCAGTTAACGAGACCGATGGCAAAGTACCAATGAATGACATCCAACTGGGTGTGAACTTCGAGAACGAGGGCGCAGAATATAACGCTCCCATCATCGTCAAGGCCACATCCGATGATGACTGGTCGTTTGAGGACTCATTCACAACCGACACCATCAACGTGCCTGCCGACTGCAATGGTAAATATGTTATCCTCAAAGGTGCGCTGACAAACGTTGAAGAGGGAAAGACCTATGAACTCTGCATCTATACCAACGATAATGAATTTATCGACCCGTCATACTGCAACGGCGTGAATGTTACAATAGCTTCCAACACTACAGCAATCAACATGACCATAGTCGGGAAAGGCATTATTCTCAGCAACAACACGGTCAGCGCAGCAGACGCGTCGCAAATTGCGCTCTTCGATATCAACGGCTCGCTCATCAACAAAGTGAACGGCAACAAGCTTTCAATAGAAAACGTACACAAGGGATGTTATCTCATAAGAGTAAACGGAGAGAACGGCACAGAAGTGAAGAAGATTATCGTGAAATAGCAAGTGTTCATAAGGAAGTCAAATGAGAACACTTACCTCCTTATTTTAAAATAAAAGAAAACATCTAACATAATGATAAAGAAAAGCATAAAGCATTTATGGCTTTGTATGATGTGTATTGTGTTAGCGACTTCAATGCCGGCTTCATCACAAAACACCACATCAACTCAACCATTTATGGCTTCCCACTATGGTGTAGCTATTCAGGGAGCGTGTATATACTCCGAGCCATGGAACAATCTGCCCGAAGGCGAACTCACCCCGATGGGCATCTACCAAATGGAACAGAGCGACGGATATGCAATAAAACCGTTTCTCATCAACAGTGCCGTATATTCCAACGGCGGCGGTGCATTCATCGGCAACGACTTCTGGTTCGTCTGGAAACAACGTGACCCTACAGGGCAGATTACACTGTGCCAACGCGAGAAGTTTGACCTGACTACCGGCAAGCGCGAAAACCTTGGCATCTGCACCAACGACCTTATGGCTACTGCTGCCGGGACAGCCGTAGACCCTACAACAGGCGACGTGTACGGCATATTCTGGGACTCTGAGAATATGTCGAGCCGTGAACTTGGCATCATCGACTATCCCAACGGTACGCGCACAACGATAGCCACCATCAGCCAGGCTCTCTATGCCCTCTGCTGCGACAAGACGGGACAACTCTATGCCGTTACACAGTCGGGTAAACTGGTAAAAGTGGACAAGACCGATGGCATGCTGACAGAGGTTGGCAACACAGGCATCAAGCCTAACGTGATGCAAGCTGCCGCCATCGACACCTACACGAATAAGATGTACTGGACGGCTATCTATAAAAATGCCGCTGGCAAAGACGAAGCTGGCCTGTATGAAGTGGATCTCGCTACAGCACAGGCAACGAAACTTGCCTCCTACCCTAACCTCGATGAGTTTTCTGCCTTGCGCATCCTCGCCCCAAAAGCGAAAGATGACGCTCCGGCTCCGGCAACCGACCTTACTGCCGTTTTCAACAAGGCTTCAACAAGCGGAACCGTTTCGTTCAAGCTCCCGACAGAATCGTTTGCAGGAACAGCAATCACTGGCGAACTGACGTATAGCGTGAGCATCGATGGCGAAAGTAAAGCTACGGGAAATGGCGAAGCTGGCAAGGAAGTATCTGTAAATGTATCAACATCTACCGGTCTGCACAGTATCTCAGTAGTGGTGAGTAACAACGTAGGCAATAGCCCTGTGGCCTCTATAAGCAAATACACGGGCTACGACAAGCCTTTGGCGCCAACCAACGTAAAACTGTCTATCGACGAGGCTGCGAACAAGGCTCACCTATCGTGGACTGCTCCCACACTGGGTGAGAACAACGGATATATAGACACAGAGAACTTGACCTACAACATCGTTCGCCATCCTGACGAGAAGGAGCTGAACAATATCAGTGCAACATCTCTCGACGATGAGCTAACTCCTGCCACAGCAATGATGTACAGCTACGACGTGACAGCCGTGAACCACTCACACAAAGGCAAGGCGGCAACCTCCAACGCTGTGATGTACGGCAACGGATACGAGGTGCCATGGACGGAAAAGTTTGATAATGCCTCGTCGCTCAACATGTTTACAATCATCGACGCCAACAACGACGGTTCAACATGGGCATGGTCAAGATTCAAGACAAAAGCTGTTACCTATACCTATAACAACAAGAATGCAGCAGACGACTGGCTCATCACTCCACCGATAGCCCTGAAAGCCGGAAAGAAATACAAGTTGACATTCGATGAGCACGTGACGCACTCAACATATCCGGAAAAACTGGAGATTAAATATGGCAAAGGCACAGACCCTACGGCATACACCGTGGCAATGCAGAAGACCACATACACAAACGACAGCTTTGAGCCTCAAACTGTTTATATCACCCCAGAGGCCGACGGCAACTACCACTTTGGATTTCATGCCTGCAGTGATGCCAATAGCGGCCTACTGTATCTCGACAATATGGCTATCGACGTTGAACCAGAGGTTACCGCACCTGCTGCCGTGGACGAGGTGAAGGCGAGTGCTGCAGAATATGGTGCAAACCCTGTGACGATTTCCTTCAAGGCTCCACAGAAGGCAATCAACGGCAGTATGCTTCAGTCAATAGAAAAAATTGAGGTGAAGGTGAAGAATGGCGATGTAATAAAGGATTTTGAGTCACCTGCTCCTGGCGAGCTCCTTTCGTGCAACGACGAAAATGCATCTAAAGGTATAAATAGCTATATCATCACGGCATACAACGAGAGTGGTGCCGGCATCCGCACTGAGGTGACAGCCTTTGTAGGCAACGACGCCCCATCGGCTCCGCTAAATATCACGGCAAGCGGAAACGAGGACGGAACGTTAAAACTCACATGGACCGCTCCGGAGAAGGGCAAGAACGGAGGATACATCAATAAGTCGCAACTCTCTTACTCTGCATACACCGTGGACGACGAAGGTTATGCTGACCTGTATGAGGAAAACATTAAGGGCAATAGCATCAGTCTTGCTGAACTCGACAATACCGGTGACCAGCGCTTTGAATTCTTCGGTGTATCGGCTACAAACAAAGAGGGTGAGAGCGACATCATGCCGTCAAACGTTGTCATTATGGGAGACGCCTATACGCTTCCTTTCGCCGATTCCTTCGCTAATGGCAAACTTGCATATGACATATGGTATAGCGAGCGAACCGGGGCAAATGGCTTTGCACTAAGCAGCAACACCTCTGCCGACAACGACGGTGGATGCATTGCTTTCCAGGCTGCCGAGGCAAAAGCTATTGCTTCGTTCTGTTCTGGAAAGATTGTATTGGGCAATTGTGATAGCCCTGTGCTCACATTCGACTATTACGTTCAGCCAGGGGCTGAAGATATTCTCCTTGCCGAGATTAACCGAGCCTATATTGACACAACGATAGTAAAGACTATCGATGTTAGTAAGGAAACGGGAGCTACCGGATGGCGCCACGCTGTGGTAAGCCTGCAACAATTCCGACAAGCACCTTACATCCAACTCGCCTTCTTGGCTCAAATAGCCAAAGTTGGCAACACAATGATGATAGACAACATCAGAATTGAAAACAATCCGGCACTTTCTGTCAATGGTATCATAACAGAAAAGACTGGTTGTGACAAAGTTTACGACCTTAACGGAATACAACAAAATGCCGGTAATTTACATAAGGGAATATATATAATAGGTAATAAGAAAATGGTGCTGAAATAAAACATACCCACACTACTATTGATGAAAGTTGGAGGAAAACAGTCTCGTTTTCCTCCAACTTTCGTTTTCTGACCTCTCACAATATAATTGATGGGTGGGTGAATAGCAAAGAGATAAGCGGGCAAAAAGATTTTGCACCGTAACGTCTGCCCTTCGGCAAATTTGTATTAACTTTGCAGAAAAGCTATTCTCACGCAGAAAATCACAATACACAAGACAAACATGAAAAGAAACATAGCCATTATACTGGCTCGAGGCGTGAGGTCACACCTCTTGCCCACACCAAAGCAGTTCTTAAAGGTGGCGAGCAAGATGGTGATGGAAAGTGAGCAGACGAAAGAAAACGGGTGAAACGAAACAAGAACTCACAAAATGAAGAATGAGTAAACACAGAACTAAAATGTTGTCGGCACTGCTTGTCGTAATTGCGGCATCCTTATCATTAACGTTCGCCTGCTCGGGCGACAGGCATCCTACAGACATCAATGAAAAGATTGCGGACAAAACAAAGGGCATGACCATCGACATGCTCATGGCGCAAGGAAACGAGTGCTACCACAAGGGACAACTCGACAAGGCGCTTGTGTGCTTCACCACAATAGCAGCACGCTACAACCCAGAGATACACGACTCGGCATATTAGGCCAAGGCTGGCATTGATTCAACCACATGGGACATCTGCTCATCATGAAGTCCGATTATCCTGGGGCGTTCAAATGTTTTCTAAAGACACAGCAGACCAATGACTCGGCGGCATGTAGCCGCGCTGACCTCTACTGTGGAATAATATTCGCACTCTACGGCGACAAGGAAAGCAGCGCGAATTACTACAAAAGAGCTTTTTACTACGCGTTGCGCCACAATAATGTGCCAGATGCCGTGACGGCTTATTTCAATGTGGCAAGCAGCCCACACACACGAAGCCAAGTACTATCCTAAGGGAGTTGACGGATGCCGCTACCCAGTATATGTAGGAGGCGGATACAATAAGGACGATGCCACAGTGGCTGTACTGACCTGCCGTGGCGGCAAACTTAGCATGCGTGTATTGTCAGACAATCCCGACACACGCTGGACTCTGAACGAATAATAATAAAGCTTATCCCGAACGGTTCCCGAAGGAATACCCAATAAAAATACAATAAGAAAAAAGGTAACAGTTCAGAATTATCTTTACTTATTGTAGGAGGAGGGCGTGTCAAAACTCCCAATATAAATAACAAGAAACTCGTTGTACGTTCTTGTGTGGATGTACAACGAGTTTT
>OIYF01000111.1_pt1 | contig 39416 bp, 33 predicted proteins | sample 1587971 | NCBI WGS metagenome assembly OIYF01 (sample SAMN03283248) | human gut metagenome | biome: human-associated habitat; material: feces | host: Homo sapiens | place: Peru | collected 2012 | reverse complement strand
TGAAGGATCACGAGGCACCAGAGGATTGCGAGTACTATCTCTGCGGACCTCCAATGCTGATCAAGACCGTAACCGATTATCTGGATTCTCTGGGAGTAGATCCTGAGAGTATCATGTACGATAACTTCGGATAAAGATAATAAAAAAAACCGTTCGAGGGTGTGTCATAAGTCCATGACGCACCCTTTTTATTTCCTACAAATACTTTTATAATTTCCCTTCTCTGCTCGGGTATTTTTTCTCCTTGCCCACGCAAGAATTTTTCCGTGGGCAGGGAAAAATAAAAGTGGGTACAGAGACGGAAATAATGCACCTAATTTCTCGAAAATTACAGCTGGATGAAGAAGCGCTTTTTTACAACTTAACGATGCGCATCATTAACACTTAACGATGCGCATCATTGACACCTAACGATGCGCATCATTAGACCTTAATAAAGCGCATCATTAGACCTCAATAAAACTTAGACCTCAATAAAGCGCTTTGTTAGAGCTTATAAATGTATTTCCTTTGAGGAAATGCTTTATAAAATGAGGGTGCGTCATGGCTTATGACACACCCTCGTTTTTTGTATTGTTAACAGACTTCTTGACTATAAATCTTGGCAGTTTGTCGTTTTTTTCCTAATTTTGCATCACGTTATCCGTCACAATGGATCAACAATGACAGAATCGCATTAAAATAATAGAAATCAAAAGGAAAGAAGAAATATGAAATACCTCTTATTTTCGGATATACATGGCTGTTTGCCAGCATTAGAACGGGCACTCGACTTCTATGAGGCTCAGAAGTGTGATATGATGTGCATCATGGGTGACATCATCAACTATGGTCCTCGCAACCGCATTCCTGAGGGCATCGACCCTAAGGGCATTGTGGAGCGCCTCAATGGTCTGGCAGACCAAATTATCGCCGTACGTGGCAACTGTGATGCAGAGGTCGATCAGATGCTGCTCGATTTCCCTATCATGGAAACCTACGCCCTGCTCGTGGATGACGGCAAGCGATACCTGCTGACCCACGGACATATATATAATAAGGAGAACATGCCTAAGGGACCTTATGATGCCATCATCTACGGTCATTCTCATCTCTGGGAACTGTCGCATTCCGACCGTGCCATCTGCAATACGGGCAGCATCACCTTCCCTAAGGGCGGCAATCCTCCTACCATCGCCACCTTAGAGGACGGCAAGTTCACCATGTACAATTTGGATACATTGGAAGTCATGGCAACCATGGAGGTGTAATCAAAAAAGGAAAATCCTAACAATATGATCGAGGAATATCAAATCAGAATTCTGCCAGAACAGGCAGCGAGCGAGGAAGGCATCAAGCGCTATCTCGCCAAGGAAAAGGGGTTGGATGTGAGAACACTCAACCAGGTGAGAGTACTCAAGAGAAGCATCGATGCCCGCCAGCGCACCATCTTTGTCAATCTCAAGGTGCGTGCCTATATCAATGAGTTTCCGCAGGACGACCAGTATGTCCATACGGAATATCCCGACGTGAGCAGTAAGCCTTGTGTCATCGTGGTGGGAGAGGGACCTGGCGGTCTCTTTGCTTCCCTCAAACTCATCGAATTGGGTTACAGACCGGTGGTTTTGGAGCGTGGCAAGGATGTGCGTGAGCGCAAGAAAGACCTCAGTAATATCACCAAGACCCAGAAGGTGGATGGCGAGAGCAACTACTGTTTCGGTGAGGGCGGTGCAGGTGCCTATAGTGACGGCAAACTCTATACCCGCAGCAAGAAACGTGGTAGCGTGGATAAGATACTGAATGTGTTCTGTCAGCATGGAGCCAATACAAATATCCTGGCTGATGCCCATCCGCATATCGGTACCGATAAGTTGCCGCGTGTTATCGAGAATATGCGCAATACCATTCTCCAGTGTGGTGGTGAGGTGCATTTCCAGACCAAGATGACCCGCCTGGTCTTGGAGGGCGACAAGGTGATAGGTGTGGAGGCTGTCAACCTGCAGACGGGTGCGGAGGAAAACTACCGTGGACCTGTGATCTTGGCTACCGGTCATAGTGCCCGTGACGTGTATCGCTATCTCGCTTCTTCCAAGATAGAGATTGAGGCGAAGGGCATTGCGGTGGGTGTCCGTCTGGAGCATCCTTCTCAGATCATCGACCAGATACAGTATCACAACAAGAACGGTCGTGGCAAGTATCTGCCTGCAGCCGAATACAGTTTTGTAACCCAGGTGGATGGCAGGGGTGTATATAGTTTCTGTATGTGTCCGGGCGGTTTTGTGATTCCTGCAGCTACGGATCCAGAACAGCTTGTGGTCAACGGTATGAGTCCGAGCAACCGTGGTACGGCATGGAGCAATTCGGGCATGGTGGTGGAGACGCATCCTGAAGATGTAGCGCCATTTGTGAAGGATCATCAGGCTGTGTTGGAGGAAATCGAACTTCGCAGACAGGAGGATTCTTCATTCTTCACTCCTCACTCTTCCCTCCAAATGATGTATTTCCAGGAGATATTGGAGAAACAATGCTGGCAGCAGGGCAACATGAAGCAGACGGCGCCATCTCAGCGCATGGCCGACTTCGTGAACAACCGTTTGAGTTACGACCTGCCTAAGAGCAGTTATGCGCCGGGTCTGGTATCCAGTCCGCTTCATTTCTGGATGCCGTCATTTGTGAGCAAGCGTTTGCAGGAAGGATTCAAGACTTTCGGCAAGAATGCGCATGGTTTCCTGACCAATGAGGCGATACTGATAGCGACGGAGACTCGCACCTCTTCCCCGGTTCGCATCGTTCGCGACCGTGAAACCTTGCAGCATGTCCGCATCCAGGGTCTCTTCCCTTGTGGTGAGGGAGCCGGCTATGCCGGTGGCATCGTTTCCGCAGGCGTGGATGGAGAGCGCTGTGCCGAAATGTGTGCGCAGTATATGGAGCAGCTGTGATTTAAAATAATCAAATAAAGTTCTTCTTTTCGCTATCCTTCGCAAGACCATATTGAATTTAAAGCATAGTGCTAATAGTATAAAAACGGCGCATTTCCCAGATTTTGAGGGAAAATGCGCCGATTTTATTCTATTTTTATGCAATTTGCATGGAAAGAAGTCTTATTCTTACCACGTCAATGCTTTCTGAGCCTCTTTGTTAGGAATATCAAGCGTAAATAGCTTAGTTTCAGGGTCATAATCCTTAATGGTTATACAACCACTTTGGTAGAGAATAGGCAAAATTGAATTCATGTTTCCCAAAGCTACGTCGAATTCGGACTTGTCAGCCTCACAACGTCCTATATCAGAAGGCATTACCTGAAATTTCTTAAGCATTTCTATCAGATAGGTAGGTGTGCCTGAAGTAAACCAATAATAATCCAACTTACTTTTAGCCATAGCATTCAGCAGACTATAGGGATTGAAGATGTCGGATGACTGGGCAGCAAAGTGATAACCGTCATAAAACTCTTGCAATACATCAAGAGTCTGAGTTCGGGTTAGATTCATCTTAACTGCCAAAGCATCAACATCTGCTGACATCTGAGTCTCCAATTCCTCCTTGGTAATACCGCAGATTCCAGCGTACTCATGATCCATGCTGATATTGGTGATATTATTGAGTTCACTGAAGATGCTCATCTGCGAAAATTTAGTGATACCTGTCAGGAAAACAAAGCGAAGCATAGGTTCGCAATCCTTCAAAGGACTATAGAAATTACGCATGACATTGCGCAAATCTTTCAAATGGGAATCTTCATGCACAACATCAAGTAGGGGAGCATCATACTCGTCAATGAGTACAACCACCTGCTTGCCGGTTTGCTGATAAGCTTTAATAATTAAATCTGCCAAACGGGTATTAGGATCCTGACGTGGAGTATCAATACCAAAAAGTTTCTCCAGTTTATTCAATTCGAAATCCAAATATCTTTCCAGCTGGTCTTTCTCCATGTGTTTACCACCAGCCATGCTGAAATGCAGGACAGGATATTCCGTCCACTCCTTTTCCAACTTTTCAATAGCAAGTCCTTTGAAGAGTTCCTTCTTTCCCTGGAAATAACTCTTAAAGGTAGAAACCAATAGTGACTTTCCGAAACGGCGTGGACGACTTAAGAAGAAATGTTTTCCACCGCTATGAGTCATGCGATAGACATATTCCGTCTTATCAACGTACAGCAGATTTCGGGTGATGATTTCCTCGAAAGTCTGGATTCCAACTGGATATAATTTCAATTCTGCCATGGTTTGTTCTTTTAAGTTTCTGGTGATAATACCTTATCAGCCTATTTGCTTTTGCAAAGCTAATCATTTTATTCGGAATAACAAAGGAAAAAGGCTAAAATCTGCTGTTTGTGCAATCGATTGCATTAAAATAAGTGTAGAAATATGGGGTAAAAGTGAACAGGTTTTAGATATTTTTACTATCTTTGCCCGATAAAAGTTAGTATAATAAAAGTTTCTGACTCAGTAATGGATATTGCTAAAAGCATGTTCATCTTAAAAAAAATAGACAAAGTTAAAAATGACGTATAAGTTCCTAAAAGAAGTGATGATTATCTAACTGAACAGTTTCAAGGTCATCTACCCGCCAATAGAAGCTTAGAACAACATATAAATAATAACTTAACTAAAATAAAAGATGAAAAGATTTTTTACGTTTTTAATGGCGGTTTGGGCTTTATTGTCCATATCGCAAACGGTAAAGGCAGCCGATGTCACTGTCTATTTCCAATGTCCGAGTAACGGATTTGAGGTCAAGGATAATGATAATCATGTTTATACCTCTAAGGTGACCAAGAAACTCTGTTTGAAATTGAGAAATAATCTCCTTGTAAAAATGGTTTAAAGCTATATAATTATGAAGAAAAGATTTACACTAATGATGATGGTGTTATGCTTCTTAATGAGCATACCACTGAAAATGATGGCTTATGACGAAGTTAAAGTCATGAGTCAATATAAAGTTGATAAGTGGTCTGAAAATACCAATTTAAAATTTACCACGACAAATGGCGACATTTATACTTGTACATTGAATGATGTGCCTGCTGGCACACAGTATATTTGGTTCCGTCTTAAGATAGGTGAAACAGAGTATGGACCTCAACAAGATGCAACAGAAGACTTGACTCTGACAAGTTCTTATCAGAAGATTTATCAAATTTCATGGGAAAAGCCAAAAGCTCTGATGATAGATAATACTTCTGGAAAGACATCTTATACCATTACTTATGATAGAGAAAATAACCAGATTAAGTATGATGCTGAATCAGGTGGCACAACTGGTCCAACCGAGAAGTGGGATACTGAGACAACGAATCGTCTCACAGAAAAAAAACGTGTATATACTCAGGGATTCTATCTCGCTGGTAGCTTCTTTACCTTTGATAAAGTTGATGGAGAATATAAGATAAATTATGATGATGCTGTGTTTAAGTTCCAGCAGCAGAATAATCAATCAATTAGTGCAGTTGCAGAAACTGAATATTATGTATATATGGTTGAGATACCTGCTTCTCTTGATGCTCATGCACAGGTAATGTATGTCGATGAGTCTGGAAATGCTAAGAAGCTATTTTTTCCTACTTCTGCTTGTGGAATTAGTGAGACCTATCCAGAAACGGCTAAATCAACTAACTGGGAAACTTTGATTGGTACTGAAGTTTTTCCAGAGAATAACAATTATTGGAATTTTTCTACTCGTAATAAGCCTAATAAGGGATATTCTGATGGATTGTACGAAGTATATATTGCTGTAAGCAAGAAAGATCATGAGCCAAAGATGTGGATGATTACGCATCAAGCAAAGAAGCGTGTGGCATACTTCATCAGCGATGCTCCTGATGCTACAGCCACGCCTCTTTATGATACTTACAAAAAAGATGATGAACAATTTGCTGATAAGTTCTTTGCTACAGTCAATCTCGCTGCAAATCGTTCGTATTATGTAATATCTAATTATATTCATAGTACTTCAACGGTTAACGATGCGAAAGATTATGGAGCTTTCGACCCTAAACTTCATGCGATTGGGTGTCCAACGACCAATAAGTTATTCTTACAAGGTAATGGTGGGCTTGATTTTACAGGTAATTATCCTGATAATTTGATTTGTCCAAATTTAGCTCCATTAAAAGTTGGTAAAGCTAATTGGGGTATACAAATTGTGGAATATAATCCTTCAAGGGGAAAGACGGATAAGCATGGTACGCCAAAAGGTTTTTGTGGTGATCTTATTCTGCGTAATGACCGTGCAGTGCTTACCTCTGTATCTATGGTAGGTGACGCCATTCCTGGTACATTAAATACGGATGGTACATGGAATTACAAATCTAATATAGCAGATATGATTTATGATGATACTGAGCAGTGCTATAAGGCAACAGTCGTTACTACTGTAGCTGATAATGGACAATCAAAGTTCAGATTTGTAGGTAACCGTGATCCCAAAATCACTTGGTATGAGAATACTAAGGATGATGAAAGGGAGATGGCTAAGCATCCTCATGATTCAGAAAGCGCTCCTGGTCATACCGCAGATGTCAATGATCCTAATGAGGTTAATTATACACAGGATGGTGCTAACTCAGAAGTAGATTGGAATATCATCTGGAACCGCTCTGCTGGTAGATGGACCGTACGTCTTTACTTCTATACCCGTAACGTTGATGGTGAACCAGTTACTGATTATTATTATACCATTACTGCAAATCTGGATATGGAGTTACACGATGTAGGGGATGTGGTTTATGGTTCTTTAGACAACAAGCAAATTATAACTAATTTGGATGGCTATAAGTTTATGAGAACATGGAGTGCACAAAAGGCATGGAAGATTTCTGATAAGGTTGATATCTTTGTGGTTAGTGACATCAAAGATGATGAATCTGGTGTTGTTAAGATGACTCTAACGAAGATTAATGGAGATGAAACTGGTGTGTACAATGTGATTCCTGCTTATACTGGTGTGATTCTTGCAACAAAGAGTGATGCTTCCGATATAGCTGGAGCTCGTTTTGAAGCTCGTCAAAATTATAAATCATACAACGAATTGGTTATTCCAATGGAGGAAAATGGAACAGTATATGAATATGAAGGAAATGATAACCTCTTATGGCCATTGTATTATTCACAGGTTGTACCTGCTTCTGATGAAAAGAATTTTAACTATTTCTTTGCTTACTATAATGCCCGTATAGCGACAAAAAATGAGGAGAAATATACTGCGTCAGATTACCTCCTTGGATTCTGGATTTCTAAAGGTAGCAAGCCATATCAAAGTAACAGTAGTTATTTGCGAATACCTAAGGATAAAGCAGCAACATTGAATCGTCTTGGTACAAGTTATGATAATTTTTATACTGGTGGCAGTGCGAAGAAGGTTCCTGGAGTCATATTTGACTTTGCTAATGTTGGCGGTACAACAGGTATCAACGAGGTGGTAAATCAGAGCACTAAGTTGAACGACGGCAAATACTACACCCTGAGTGGTCAGCAGGTAGAGAAGCCTACAGCAGGTGGTATCTATATCCACAACGGCAGAAAGTTCGTGGTTAAGTAAATATAAGCATTGTAGAACAAGTAAGCGAAGAATAAGATGAAAAAGAAATATATACAACCGAATGTTTCAGTAAGTTTTGTTGTTGTGGAGTCACAACTGTTGGGACAATCGCAAGAACAAGAAGGAGTTAATTTTGGGCCAGGTGCATTGGGTGGTGGTTTCTCTAAGAAGCACGATTTCACCGACGACAGTTTTGACAACACAGCTTGGCCTAAGGATAAATCACCCTGGGAAGACTGATGATTAGGCTTCATTACATTTTCAGTAAATAGTAAGAATAGGTTGAGAAAAGTGTAAAATTAATTAAAGGGTTAGTTTAATTAGTTTAATTAATCGCTATTATCATTAAAGAGGGCTGCAGAGATGCAGTCCTCTTTTCTGTTATCACTCCCTTTGGTCGTTAGAAGTTATAGCCAACAGCCTTTTTGGTTGAAGATTTAGCTGTAAAGCATATGGCTTTAACTTCTCTAACTTCTTTAAATTCTTTAACTTCTGAACTTGCGAAACTTGAGTATAATATCGAAGCCGCTTTCATATTTCGAGGCTTTTCTATTCAAAAAGTTTATGCTTTAGTAACGACAATATATAAATGGTTGGATGCTGCAAAAAAATAACATGTTGAAAGTTTGCCTTTTCCAAATCTTTTCCTTAACTTTGCATCGTGAAGTTATTTTCATAGAAATCATAACTTATTGATTATGGGTGAAACTAATAATAGAATATTACCTGTAGGCATACAGTCTTTTGAGAAAATTCGAAAGGAAGGTCTGCTCTATGTTGACAAGACAGAGATTATCTGGAATCTTGTTAATAGCAATAAAACATATAATTACCTGAGCCGTCCAAGACGTTTCGGTAAATCATTGTTGGTGGATACTTTGCAGGCTTATTTCGACGGTAGAAAGGAACTTTTCGAAGGACTGAAAATCATGGATTTGGAAAAGGAATGGGTGAAGCGTCCTGTCATCCGACTGGATATGAGTCAGGCAGGAGCTACACCGGAAGGTGTGCGGAGCTATCTGGACAATGCCTTCCATCAACTTGAGTCGGAGTATGATATTGCTGTACGACAGGATAGTTCTCTTGCTGTAAGATTCAAGAATATCATTGAGGGTGCATACAATAAAACTGGGTTTCAGGTGGCGATTCTCATCGACGAATACGACTCGCCCTTGCAGCATTCCTGGAAAACTCCTCATCATGAAGATTGTACCTCTATCTATCGTAGTGTTTTTGCTATTCTCAAAGCTGATGACGCATACGAGAAATTTGTCTTCATCACGGGTATTACCAAGTTTACTCAAATCTCCTTGTTCTCGGTTTTGAACAATTTGAGTAATATCAGTTTTGATCCTCCTTATGCTGCTATCTGTGGTATTACGAAAGAGGAAGTGGTGAACAATTTCATGCCTGAAATTGAGGTTATGGGAGAACACAATGGTTGGACTCCGGAAGAAACGATTCTGCAGTTGAAGGCTTATTATGACGGTTATCATTTCTGCAAGAACAGTCCTGTTGATATTTTCAATCCGTTCAGTCTGCTCAATGCTTTGGCTGATAAAGAACTGAAAAACTACTGGGCTGCTTCTGGTGCTACGTCTTTATTGCCTAAGTTTGTCAGTGATATGGAAATTCAGTTGGAGCATTTCGATCATTGCTATATTGACCGTGATACTTTGGAGACTTCTGATGTTTCTGATGGAGGAACAGAACTCTTCCTTTATCAATCCGGTTATCTGACCATCAAGGATTATGATGAGGGTGTTTATACTTTAGGTATTCCTAACTTTGAAGTAAGGAAAGCGCTCTACAAAATAGTAGTACCGGCTTTGACTTTGAAGACAAAAGCTCAGGCTATTACCACACAGAATATTCTTTTAAAGATGATGCAAGATGGTAATCTTGATGAAGCCAAGAAAGCCCTGAAGGCTTTGATAGCTGATGTGCCCTATAGCAATAAAAAGTTGGCAAGCATGGATATGGAAGAACGTTATCGTCTTATCATTAGTACCATTTTTAATGCTATAGGTTTCAAGGTTGAAGTAGAAAAGCAAATCTCTACTGGCAGGATAGATATGGTGGTTTTTACTCGTCGTATTTTTTATGTGCTTGAGCTTAAACTTACTAATAATGGTGGTGTTAAGGCGGCTGAGCATCAGATAAAAGACAGACAGTATGTTGAACCATTTAAAGCTGATGGTCGAAAGGTTATAGCTTTGGCTGTTGAATTGGATGATATGGGTAAGGGACTCATCGATTGGAAAGAAGTTAAATAGCATGAATGCTATGTTACAATAGTTTTTCGGTTAAAATATTAGAGGGTGTATCATAAGCTTCTTGGGATTTTTTATGACACACCCTCTTTGAATTATGCAAGCTTTTTAGTAGAAATCTTTGAAATATTCCATGCAATCGATTGCGTAATAATGTTTTACGTTATGATGCAATCGATTGCGCATAATTATTCGTTCTTTTTTGCATAAATTCTATCACCTTATATATATAATGAGTAACTTTGCATAAGTTAATCTGCACCTCAGCAAAACATTCAAGCAAGCTTGATGTTCTGCATTCGGTTTGCATAACTTTGTAGCAACGAAAGATATTAACAATCAAATAACTAACATAGATATTTATCGCTAACTAAAAATTAAATAACCATTCAAACTAATGAAGAGATTTACATCAAGGCTATGGGCAGTCCTTATGCTCATGTTGGTCTCCATGCAGACGATGGCTACGGACACGTTTACCAGCAATCGTACTGACTTCCGAGACGAAAGTATCTATTTCATGATGACCACTCGTTTCTACGATGGTGATACAGGAAACAATGTGCTCTGCTGGGATAACCAGGAAGAACAGATCAAAACAAAAGACCCTTGCTGGCGAGGCGACTTCCAGGGTGTCATCGACAAGCTTGACTACATCAAGGCATTGGGTTTCACTGCCATCTGGATTACACCAGTAGTGCAGAACGCATCCGGTTACGACTACCATGGTTATCATGCCATGGACTTCCAGCATGTTGACTGCCGTTATCAGAGCAGCGATGGTAGCAAGGATGGTGACGCCATGTTCCAAGAACTCATTGATAAGGCACATGAAAAGGGTATCAAGATTATCCTCGACGTCGTGCTCAACCACACCGGTAACTTCGGTGAGCAGACACTCTGCAAGGAGTTCGACCGTGATACCGACTTGGCTACTCAGGCGCTCATCGATGCTTGTATGATTCCTAATGAAGAGAAATTGGGTACCGACTACCTTTCAAGTATCGGTTCTGAGCAGTATCAGCGTCGTCTTGCCCTGATGAAGAACACCCGTGGCAAGAACCAGGATACTCACAACTACTGGCACCACTTTGGTGATTTCAACTGGGATTTACCAAACCGTTGGTGGGCACAGATTGCAGGTGACTGCGTGGATCTGAACACCGAGAACGACTATGTGGCAGATTATCTTGTGAAGTGCTATGGTAGCTTCATCAAGATGGGTGTCGATGGTTTCCGTATCGATACATCCGGTCACATCTCACGTCTTACCTTCTGCAAGCAGTTCATTCCTCAGTTTACAAAACTTGGTGAGCAGTACAAGGACAAGCGATTGAACCAGGCACCTTTCTTTATGTATGGTGAGGTTTGTGCCCGTTACAGTGATATCACATATCGTGGTCAGGAGAATCTCTCTTGTTATTATTATACATGGCAGGCTCCACAAACCTTGCTCGACAAATGGGATGGTAGCCAGAAATACTGGGATACACAGGTAATCTTTGATAAGGGTAATGGCGGTACAGGTACCGATGATCACCAGATGGCTCTCTGCGAGTCAGACCAAGCCCCAACACCAACAAGCGACAATACCTTTATGGTGAATGGCAAGTGGCATGAGCCAGACTATTCTCAGGCAAGCGGTTTCCATGTGATTGACTTCCCATTGCACTACAACTTTGGTAATGCTCACAGTGCTTTTGGTCTGGCACAGTCAGGCGATAAGAAATATAATGATGCTACCTATAATGTAGTATATGTAGATAGCCATGACTACGGACCTCAGCCAAACGACGGCGTACGTTTCAAGGGTTCTGATGCTCAGTGGGCAGAGAATCTCTCTCTGATGTTCACCTTCCGTGGTATTCCATGTCTCTATTATGGTTCTGAGGTAGGTTTCCGTCGCGGTGCTCCGATTGACTTAGGTCCTCACGGTCCTCTCTCTGAAACTGGTCGTGCTTACTTCGGTGGCTACCTCACAGGTGATGTAGAAGCCAAGGATTTCGGTAACTACACAGCTACTGGTAATGTGGCTGCTACTTTGAATCATGATTTGGCTCAGCACCTCATTCGTCTGAACAAGATTCGTCAGGCTGTTCCTGCTTTGCGTAAGGGCCAGTGGACTGACGAGGGTTGTGCTCCTGCTGGAAACGGTATCGCTTTCAAGCGTGCTTATAAGGATGAGAGCTATGCACTCGTAGCCCTCAATGGTGGTGCTACCTTCACCGATTGCCCAGAAGGCACATATACTGATATTGTTACAGGTAAGACATATACTGGTACTACTATCACCGTTGATGCTCCTGCTACTCAGGGTCAGCTCCGTGTTCTCGTGAAGGACTGGAAGGGTGGTCAGATAGGTGAGGATGGTCCTTTCATCTATAATGAAACAGCTAAGTCTAAGTCTGAGGCTGAAAAAGCTTACGATGGTCATGAGGAAGATGGTACAACATGGGTTGAGCCACAGAGTAATGAGTTTGGTTTGAAGTTCTCTCAGAATGGTGGTACTTTCCGCACCAATACTGTTACTGTAGAGGTAAGCCTTAGCGGTAAGGCTACTGAAGGCTGGTTCCAGGTAGAAGGTAAGGACAAGGTAGAGTTGGCTCCTGGCGAGACCAAGACATTCACTATCGGTGAAGACATGAACTTCAAGCAGACCAAGACTGTAACATGGTATGCTAAGAACGACAAGAGTGAGAAGAATGGTTCTGTATCCTTCACCAAGGTGGATCCTAACGCATCTATCACCGTATATGTAAAGGCAGACAAGGCTCCAACTATCTATGCTTGGGTTCCTGGTACTCCAGCTAAGGAGTTGACAGGTGCATGGCACGGTAAGACCATGGATGGTCCTGAAGAGATTGGTGGTGTCAACTACTGGTACAAGACTTTCGATGGAGTAGAGAGCTTCAATGTGATTCTGAATAATGGTAATGACAAGCAGTCAAGTGACATCACTGGTATCACAGGCGATATCTACTTGGAGTATGACGGTGGTTCAAATGTCAAGACGCTCGATGCTCCTGTCAACACTACAGCCAAGGTTACTTTGAGTCCTAACGGTGGTGACTTCGAGAAGAGTGTTACCGTAACAGCTACATTGAGCGACAATGCCAAGAGCGGTTGGTATAAGATTGGCGATGGCGAGCAGGTTAATCTGACTCCTGGTAAGCCAGTTACCTTCACACTCGGTGCTGACATGATGGAAGGCGAGAGCAAGACTGTAACTTGGAGTGCAACCAGTGCAGATAACGAAACCAAGACAGGTTCTGCAACCTTCAACAAGATGAAAGAGGTAGTTATTCCTACTCCAACAGGTATCTTCGCTTACTTCCTCGCTCCTTCAGACTGGAGTAATATTCATGCTTACGCTTGGAGTGATGGTCCAGTGGAATATGCTGGTGGTTGGCCTGGTGTAGCATGTACCAAGATCGGTGTGAAGAAGAATGGTTTGGATGTCTGGATGTGGAAGTATGATGGCGATTTGACAACTGCTCCTACCATGATCATCTTCAGCAACGGCAGTGGTCAGCAGACAAAGGATTTGAAATTCGAAAACGGTGCAGTTTATAACCGTGACGGTAAGACAAATGAGTCTGTCTCAACAGGCATCAACCAGACTGTAGCAGCTCAGAAGGCAGGCGCAGTGAAGATCTACACCCTCACAGGTGTGAAGGTTGCCGAGGTAAGAAACGTTCAGGATGCTGAATACCTCTTGGCTCCAGGTGCCTACATCTGCAATGGCAAGAAGTTTGTTATCAAGTAATATTGAAATTTTAGTAACTCATCAATAGTAATAAGTTTTTTTAGCCCGATTCTGCTTCGTGAGAAGCGGTATCGGGCCTTTTTTATGTCCAAAAGGATAAATATTTATGTTCAAAAGGATAAATAAAGTAAATAATTTCTCATATTGCGATAACTTTGTGTAACTTTGTAGCGAAAATAAAAAACTGAAACGCAATGAAAATAGGAGATAAAGTAAGATTCCTGAGTGAGGTGGGAGGCGGCAGAGTCTCTGGCTTCCAGGGTAAGGACATCGTATTGGTGGAGGATGAGGACGGATTTGAGATTCCTACCTCAGTGCACGATGTGGTAGTGGTAGAGCAGGACGACTATGCCATGGGCAAGATGATATCTGCCAAGATGGAAGCCCAGCAGAAAGCCGAGGAGCATGCTGCCACCGAACTGCATCAGGACAGCAGAAGCATCAAGTCGATTCTCAACGACCATGATGAGCAGACCGATATGCATGTCGACGAGTATGACGCTGCAGACAGAGAGATTACCTTCCGTGCTCCTGTGCAGGAACGTGAGGGAGGAAACAAGCTGAGTGCTTACCTCGCCTTTGTGCCTGTGGACATCAAGGAGATAACCCATACCCGCTTCGAGACCTATATTGTCAACGACAGCAACTACTATATACATTATTCGTATCTCGTGGCTGAGGGCAATGCCTGGACACTGAAGTCGGTAGGAGAGGTGGAACCCAACACCAAGCTCTTCATTGAGGAGTTCGGCCGTGAGGTGCTCAATGACATGGGCCGCATCGGTGTTCAGCTGACAGCCTACAAGAAGGACAAGCCTTTCCTGCTGAAGCCAGCTATCGACGTGCAGTTCCGCATCGACCCTGTGAAGTTCTACAAACTGCATGTCTTCGAGGAGAACGAATTTTTCGAGCAGCCTTCTCTGCTCTTCACCATTGTCGACAATGACGAGGTGGCACGCCCCTTGGTGGTAGACTCCAAGCGACTGAAGGAACAGATGTACAAGGACGAGAAGATCATTGCCCACGAGGGCAAGAAGAAACGTCAGAAGGATGACGGCACCCTCGTGATAGATCTGCATGCCGATGAGTTGTTGGAAACGACAGCGGGTATGAATGCTGCCGACATCCTGCATTATCAGCTCGATGTGTTCAAGAAGACCATGGACGAGAACAAGAAGAAAAAAGGTCAGAAGATAGTCTTCATCCATGGCAAGGGAGAGGGTGTGCTGCGCCATGCCCTCGTTCATGAACTCAACTATCGCTATAAGTCGTGCACCTATCAGGATGCTTCCTTCCAGGAGTATGGATACGGTGCTACGCAGGTCACGATTAAGTAATATAATACGAATGATGAAATACGGATTTATCAAGGTTGCCAGTGCCGTTCCGATGGTGAAGGTGGGCGACGTAAAATATAATGTAGAGCAGATAGAAAACCTCACCGTACAGGCAGAGGGCAAGGGTGTGGAAGTCATCGTCTTCCCAGAGCTCTCGGTCACAGGTTACAGTTGTCAGGACCTCTTCAGCCAGAACCTCCTCTTGGAGGTGGCAGAGCAGGGCGTGATGATGCTGCTCGACTTTACACGCAAGCTCGACATCATCACCATTGTAGGAGCACCCGTAGTGGCAGGCGACCTGTTGCTCAACTGTGCTGTGGTGATACAGCAGGGACAGATATTGGGCATTGTGCCCAAGACCTATCTGCCCAACTACAGCGAGTTTTATGAGAAACGATGGTTTGCATCAGCGCAAGACCTCTTGGAGACAGAGATACGTTTTGCCGGACACACGGTGAAGGTGACTCCCGACCTGCAGCTGTTCCGTACTTTCGACGGTGTGCGCTTCGGTGTGGAGATATGTGAGGACGTATGGGCGCCAGCACCTCCCAGCAACAAGTTGGCGCTGGCAGGTGCCGACCTGATATTCAACCTCTCAGCCTCGGACGAGCTGATAGGCAAGCACAACTATCTGAAGAGTCTGCTGTCGCAGCAGAGTGCCCGCACCATGACAGGTTATGTATACAGTTCGTGCGGCTTCGGCGAGAGTACACAGGATGTGGTGTATGGCGGTAATGCCCTTATCTACGAGAATGGACAAATGCTTGAAGAGGGCGAGCGTTTTGCCACTGTTTCACAGATGGTTACAGCACAGATAGACGTGGAGCGACTCCGCTCTGAGCGTCGTACCAATTCTACCTATGTCAATGCACAGCGCAACATTAAGTATTCGATACTCGACCATCAGTTTGGTATTCGCAACATCGAGGCATCTCCAGCCGAGAACGACCGTGAGTTTGTGTTGGAGCGACCTGTCAACCCTCATCCCTTCATTCCTACCTCTGCCGACATGAAGGCATCGTGCGAGGAGATATTCAATATCCAGGTGATGGGACTTGCCAAGCGCATCGTGCATACTGGCGCCAAGACAGTAGTAGTGGGTATCAGCGGAGGTCTTGACTCGACTTTGGCCCTCTTGGTTTGCGTGAAGACTTTCGACAAGTTGGGTATGAACCGCAAGGGAATCGTAGGAGTCACCATGCCTGGTTTCGGAACCACCGACCGCACCTACAACAACGCTCTGACGCTGATGAAGAGCTTAGGCATCACCATTCGCGAGATCAGCATCGCCAAGGCAGTGACCCAGCATTTTGAGGACATAGGTCATGACGCCTCCGTGCATGATGTGACCTACGAGAACTCACAGGCACGCGAGCGTACACAGATACTGATGGACCTTGCCAACCAGTTGGGAGGAATGGTGATAGGTACAGGCGACCTGTCGGAACTCGCTTTGGGATGGGCCACCTACAATGGCGACCACATGAGCATGTACGGTGTGAATGCCAGCATACCCAAGACCTTGATTCGCCACTTGGTGAACTATGTGGCAGAGAGTGGGGTAGACGAGCAGAGCCGCAACACCCTGCTCGATATTATCGACACACCTATCAGTCCGGAGCTGATACCTGCCGACGAGAATGGCAACATCAAGCAGAAGACCGAGGATCTTGTGGGACCATACGAGTTGCACGACTTCTTCCTGTATTACTTCCTGCGTTTCGGCTATCGCCCTGCCAAGATCTATCTCTTGGCAAAGAAGGCATTCATAGATACAGATGTACAGCGTGTGAAAATCAGCGACAACGATCCTGACAGCTATGATGAGGAAACCATCAAGAAATGGCTGAAGACCTTTGTGCGCCGCTTCTTCAACCAGCAGTTCAAGCGCAGCTGTCTGCCCGATGGTCCAAAGGTGGGAAGTGTGAGTCTGAGTCCCCGTGGCGACTGGCGCATGCCTTCGGATGCCAACTCCACCATCTGGCTGCAGGATGCCGAGAATCTATAGATGGCATAAACAGAGACAACTATCATGGTTATCATCCTGACAATATTGGCTTACTTCGCTGTGTTGCTGCTCTTCAGCCGCCTCACATCGAGGCAAGCCAACAACAATACGTTCTATCGTGGCGACCGACGTTCGCCCTGGTACATGGTGGCTTTCGGAATGGTGGGAGCTTCCATCTCGGGCATCACCTTCGTCAGTGTGCCTGGCATGGCGATGCTGAGTGGCATGACTTACCTGCAGATGTGCTTAGGCTTCATCGTGGGTTACTTCCTGGTGGCTTTCGTCCTGTTGCCGGTATATTATCGGTACAACCTCACCACCATCTATACCTATCTGCTCCATAGGTTGGGCAACCGTTCCTACAAGACGGGAGCTTCCTTCTTCCTGTTGTCGAAGATGACAGGAGCAGCCGTGCGCTTCTTCGTGGTGTGCTTCATCCTGCAGCACTTCGTACTCGACAACATCGGTGTTCCCTTCTGGCTCACCGTGCCATCGATGGTGGTGCTCATCTGGCTCTATACACGCAAGGGAGGCATCAAGACATTGGTATGGACCGACACCTTTCAGACACTCTGCATGTTTGCCGCGCTTCTCCTTATTATATATAAGGTGACAGGACAACTCGGAATGACACCCACGGAGGCCATCGCAGCTATCAGCCAGGATGAACACTCGCGCATCTTTGTCTTCGACGACTGGGTGTCGCGACAGAACTTCTGGAAACAGTTTCTCAGCGGTATCTTCGTGGTCATCGTGATGACTGGTCTCGACCAGGACATGATGCAGAAGAACCTGACATGCAAGACGCTGCGTGAAGCCCAGAAAGACATGTGCAGCTATGGTTTCGCCTTTGTGCCTGCCAATCTGCTCTTCCTCTCCCTCGGTGTGCTGCTGATGATGCTGGCCAAGTCGCAGGGCATGGCCCTTCCCGAAAAGCCCGACGACCTGTTGCCTATGTTTGCTGCCTCGGGAGCCTTGGGATCTATGGTGACCGTGTTCTTCACGATAGGAGTGGTGGCAGCCAGTTTCTCGAGTGCCGACTCTGCTCTTACCGCCCTTACCACCAGTGTATGCGTGGATATCTTCGGTCGCGATGAGGATGAAGATCTCCGCAAAAAGGTGCATCTCGCCGTGGCATTGGTCTTCATGCTCTTTATCATAGGCTTTGGAGCCCTCAACTCGACGAGTGTCATCGATGCCATCTATATCCTGTGCTCCTATACCTACGGTCCGCTGTTGGGACTCTTTGCCTTCGGACTGATGACCCACAGAAAGGTGAACGACAGGTGGGTGCCCTGGATATGTATCGCCAGTCCGCTGATATGCTTTGCCGTCGATACCCTGACCATGCAGCTTACGGGCTATAAGTTCGGCTATGAGCTACTGATGCTGAATGGCGCCCTGACCTTTGCCGGATTGGCGCTGATACGAAAATAGAATATTCAATTCAATTAAACAATAATGAAAACAAAAATGGTATTAGCAGCTTTGTTGTTAGGAACTACAGCTGCTTTCGCCCAGCAAGACAAGTTGGGCTCTGGCATTGACAAGGCCAATATGGACCTTAGTATCAAGCCAGGAACTGATTTCTATCGTTATGCCGCCGGCAACTGGATGAAGAATCATCCACTCGACGGAGAGCACCCTGACAATGGTGCCTTTACCGATCTCTTCGAACAGAACCAGAAGCGCATTCAGGACATCATCCTCGAATATGCTTCCAAGCCACAGCAGAAGGGTTCGCTCGGACAAAAGATAGGTTCACTCTACAACCTCCGCATGGATAGCGTTCGACTGAACAAGGAGGGATGGGCACCTATCAAGCCAACTCTCGACCGCATCGCTGCCATCAAGGACCGCAGAGAGTATCAGTTGGTTACTGCTCAGCTTGACTTCCGTGGCGAGGGTACCATGATGTATGGCATCGGTGTGGGTGCCGACCTTCGTGATGCTGCCAACAATCTGGTAGAAGTGGGACAGGGTGGTCTTGGACTGGGAGTGCGCGACTATTATCTCAATGACGACGACCAGACCAAGAAGATCCGTGAGGCTTACAAGACATACATAAAGAAGCTCTTCCAGATGGTAGGCAACGACGAGGCTACTGCCGAGAAGAAGATGGAGGCTGTGATGGCCATTGAGACTCGTATTGCCAAGGCAAGCTACAGCCAGGTGCAGCTTCGTGACATCGACAAGAATTATCACAAGATGAGCTACAACCAGTTGGTTATCGACTATCCTGGTATCGACTGGGGCAATGTGTTCCTGGCATCAGGCTTCCCAGCCTTCAAGGACATCTGCGTGGCTCAGCCGGAGCCTATCCACGAGGTGGAGAAGATTCTTGCCGAGACCTCTCTCGACGACCTGAAGACCTATGCTGAGCTTAAGGTCATCTCAGGAGCCACCAGTGTGCTTAGTGATGACTTCCGTGCCGTATCCTTCGAACTGAGCAAGGTGATGAGTGGTGTGCAGCAGGACCGTCCTCGCTGGAAGCGTGCTGTGAGCAGCGTCAGCGGTGTCTTGGGCGAGGCCATCGGTAAACTCTATGTAGAGAAGTATTTCCCAGAGAGCAGCAAGAACCGTATGCTCCAGCTGGTTCACAACCTGCAGACAGCCCTTGCGCAGCGCATCGACGAGGCTACATGGATGAGCGCCGCCACCAAGGCACAGGCAAAGGATAAGTTGGAGAACTTTATCATTAAGATAGGTTATCCAGACAAGTGGAAGGACTACAGCGGACTGCAGGTGGACGACAGTCTGTCGCTCTATGAGAATATGGCAAACATCTCTGAGTTCTTCACCAAGGATGATATCGCCCGTAAGGTGAACAAGCCAGTAGACAAGATGGAGTGGGGAATGACACCTCAGACCATCAATGCCTATTACAACCCTACCACCAACGAGATCTGCTTCCCTGCAGCTATTCTGCAGCCTCCTTTCTTCGACCCATCAGCTGACGATGCCATGAACTATGGTGCTATCGGTGGTGTGATAGGACATGAGATGAGTCATGGTTTCGACGATCAGGGCAGTCAATTTGACAAGACCGGCAACCAGCACAACTGGTGGACGGCTGCTGATAAGAAGAACTTCGAGGCCCGTACCAAGGTGCTCGTCAACCATTTCAACACGATAGAGTTGGCAGGCAAGAAGGTAAACGGACAGTTGACATTGGGTGAGAACATCGGTGACAATGGTGGTCTGAATATCGCCTTCCGTGCTCTGCAGAACGTGATGAAGACAGAAAAACTTGGCGTGAAGGACGGTTTCACTCCTGAGCAGCGCTTCTTCCTGTCATGGGCTCGTGTATGGGCAGGCAATGCCCGTCCTGAGTATCTGCAGTATCTCATGACAGTGGATGTTCACTCTCCTAATGAGGCTCGTGTGAATGGTGCACTCCCAATGGTTGACGCATGGTACAAGGCTTTCGGTATCAAGAAGGGCGAAAAGCTCTTTGTTCCAAAGAACAAGCGTGCCCATATCTGGTAAGAAGGAGTTGACTCCTGATATAAAAAATATCCTAAGTTACATTGACAAGTAACTTAGGATATTTTTTTTATGTCTTTATAGTGACTAATGAATGAGAACAGCCTTAGGGGGAATGTTTATTGTTTGATGTTAATTTTAAGTCCACTAAAGCATTTGTCTTAACTCCTTAACTCCTTAACTTCTTAACTCCTCTAACTCCCACATTTGTTTGTACTGAATTTTACAAAAATATGGGCTTGTATCGTTTTTTCCAAAAAAATGAGTGATTTTTTAAAATAGCTTACTACAAAAATTAACTAAATTTGCAGCGTTCGAATCACTAAACAACTAATAACTTTTAAAACTAACTGAATTTAGAACTATGGCTACAGCTATTATACTCATCCAATTGGCCCTTGTACTGGCCCTGATCTTCATTGGCGCCCGTGTTGGTGGCATAGGTCTGGGAATCTATGGTATGGTGGGCGTTTTCATCCTCGTCTTTGTCTTCGGACTGAAGCCAGGAAATCTGCCTATTGACGTGATGCTCATTATTGTATCAGTCATCACGGCAGCCTCCACTTTGCAGGCAGCAGGCGGATTGGATTATTTGGTAGGTGTAGCAGCACGTTTCCTGCGCAAGCATCCTGAGAAGATAACATACTACGGTCCGCTTACCACATGGCTCTTCTGCCTCGTAGCAGGAACCGCACACACCAGCTATTCGCTGCTTCCTATCATCTCTGAGATAGCCACCAACTCTAAGATCCGCCCAGAGCGACCCCTCAGCGTGGCAACCATAGCCGCCTCCTTAGGTATTACCGGAAGTCCGGTATCGGCAGCAACGGCAGCCATCATCAGTACCGACTTGCTGGGTTGCAAGGGAGTAGAGCTGGGTACCATACTCCTGGTTTGTATTCCTGCTTCCTTCATCGCCATCCTGGTGGCAGCCTTGGTGCAGAACCACGTAGGAAAAGAATTGGTAGACGACCCTATATATAAAGAAAAGGTACGCGAGGGAATCATCAAGCCCGAGGAGGACAGCCGTCTTATCGACGAGATGATCAAGAATCCTAACCCACGCTCCAAGTATGCCGTGGTAGCCTTCTTGCTCGGTGTACTGGCGGTAGTCGTATTTGGCAGTTTCCCATCCCTTCGTCCTTCATTCATGGTAGGCGACGAGATACACCGCGTGTCCATGCCCGAGACCATTGAAATCGTCATGATGGCAACAGCATCCCTGATACTTCTGGCAGGCAAGGCAAAGGTACAGGATGCAGTGAAGGGCAACGTCTTCGGAGCAGGAATGAATGCCATGGTAGCCATTTTCGGTATCGCCTGGATGGGCGACACCTTCTTCAATGGACATTTGGATTTCTTCAAGGAGCACATTTCTACTGTGGTGACTCAGTATCCTTTCCTCTTCGCCATCGCTTTGTTCTTCATGTCGATCATGCTCTTCTCGCAGGCGGCAACAGTAAGAACCCTTTACCCCTTGGGTATCGGACTGGGCATCTCGCCTCTGGCACTCGTGGCAATGTTCCCTGCTGTCAATGGCTACTTCTTCTTGCCTAACTATCCTACAGAGGTGGCAGCCATCAACTTCGACCGTACAGGAACCACACGTATCGGCAGATTTGTTGTGAATCACTCCTTCCAGCTGGCTGGCTTCATCACAACCTTTGTCAGCATCGGCGTAGGATACCTCATTATCCAACTGCTTTAATGCGGGAGTGATAAATATATGTAAATCAGAGAGTTTATTAACAAATATATTAACCTAAATTAAAACCGATTATTATGAATAAAAGATTTTTCTCATTAATGACACTCCTTTTGTTGGTAGTGGCATGTGCGTTTGCAAAACCTAAGGTACGTATTATCGCAACAGGTGGAACCATTGCTGGTGCAGGAACTTCAGCTACAGGTTCAGCATATACAGCAGGTCAGGTAGGTGTTCAGAGCTTGATAGCAGCTGTGCCTCAGATGCTTGATTTGGCCGACGTAACAGGCGAGCAGCTTGTTAATATCGGTTCACAGGATATGAATGACCAGGTATGGCTCAAGTTGGCTAAGCGTATCAACGAGTTGTTGAACAAGGAAGGATACGACGGCGTTGTGATTACTCACGGAACCGACACCATGGAAGAGACAGCTTACTTCCTCAACCTGACTGTTCACAGCGACAAGCCCGTAGTACTCGTAGGTTCTATGCGTCCAAGTACAGGTATCAGCGCCGATGGTCCTGCCAACCTCTATGGAGCCGTTGCTGCAGCTGCAAGTCCTAACTCAAAGGGCCGTGGCGTGATGTGCTGTATGAACAACCTCTTGCTCGATGCAAAGGATGTCATCAAGACTCACACTACAGACTGCGCTACATTCCAGGGGGGTAACTATGGTAAGATTGGTTATATCTATGGTGGCGAGGCTATCTACAATCGCCAGGTAGAGAATCTGCACACCACAAAGAGCGAGTTCAGCGTAGAGGGTCTTACCGAGTTGCCAAAGGTAGGTATCGTTTACGGTTACTCCAACTGCTCTCCACTTCCTTTCAAGGCTTTCGTTGACGCTAAGTATGATGGTATCGTATTGGCAGGTGTAGGTGACGGCAACTTCTATAAGGACGTATTCGACGAGGCTCTCAAGGCACGCCAGAAGGGTATTCTCGTAGTTCGTTCAAGCCGCGTTCCTACTGGTCCTACATGTCTCAACGGCGAGGTAGACGACACCAAGTATCAGTTTGTTGCTTCTTTGGCTCTCAACCCACAGAAGGCTCGCGTACTCTTGATGCTTGCTCTTACCAAGACCCACGACTGGCAGAAGATCCAGGAGTACTTCCAGAAGTATTAATTTTTCACACTTTCTGATTTCCAGTTCCTCCTGAGCCTCTGTCTAAGAGCAGGGAGGAACTACCAAGAGGGAACAATTTACCTTATTATTATACCTTAATACAAAAACCCAAAGATTATGAAGAAAATTATAATGATGTTTGCAGCGCTTGCCATGACAATGGGAGCTAATGCACAAGGAAACAATATCGGCATGGGTGGTGGCGACGGTGATATTCAGTCAATTCACGAGCGCATAACCAAGTTGGAGAAGAAGAACGATATGTTCAATCTCTATTTCAACTATGCAGCTTCATTCCAGGCAGAGCACAACAGCCTTTCTGATGAATGGGGCACTAAGTTTGCCAACAAGCAGTTGCGTATCGAGATCAAGGGTAACTTGACCGACAAATTGTACTATCGTTTGCGTCATCGTCTGAACAAGGCTACCGACGCCAAGGGTGAAGACAACTTCGCTAAGGCTACCGATATTATGATGGTAGGTTACAACTTCAATGACAAGCTCTCTATCTCGGGAGGTAAGATGTGCCAGATCTGGGGTGGCTTCGAGTTTGATGAGAACCCAATGTACATCTATCAGTATTCAGACATGGTAGACTACATGGATAACTTCATGGCCGGTGTTACCGTGAGCTACAAGCCAATTCCTACTCAGGAAATCGCAGTCGAGATCAGCAATTCTTACAATGGTAAGTTCGCAGATGAGTATGGTGACGAAGCAGTGGTTGTCAACAACGACGAGGCTCAGGCTCTCCAGAAGTCAAAGAATCCTCTTACTTATATCATCAACTGGAATGGTAGCTTCTTTGATGGTAAGTTGAACACCCGTTGGGCATGGGGTCTTCAGACACAGGCCAAGGGCAAATACAGCCGTATGCTCACTCTCGGTCAGCAGCTCAATCTGCCTAAGTTCCAATGGTACTTCGACTATATGGGCGCATTCGACGACCTCGACCGTCTGAAGATTGCTACCAATGAGTTGAGAGACGCATTTGATGGCGGTGATGGTGATGCTGGTAATGTTTATCTGGGCAAGGTACACTACAACAGCTTTATCACAAAGGCCAACTGGCAGTTTGCTCCAAGCTGGAACTTAATGCTCAAGGGCATGTACGAGACAGCAAGTGTAACAAAGATGGAGCAGTTCAAGAACTACCGCAAGAGCTTCGGCTACATGGGCAGCATCGAATATTATCCAGCTAAGCAGCAGGATTTCCGCCTCTTCTTGGCATACGTAGGCCGTAAGTACGATTACAGCACAAAGTGCGGTTTGAAGGACTACAATACCGATCGCATCGAACTTGGTTTCATGTATCGCATCAAAGCTTACTAAATCATTTTTCCAGTCTTATTAGAAACAGTGGGAGCTGAAGGGGAAACCCTCCAGCTCCTTATTGTATAAATCTATTGGCTAATTCTTATCTATGATGTTCAGGGTAAAACTTAACTCTTTGGTATAAACAAAAGTTTTCGACCGTACAGGTCGAATTCTTTCCGACGATGTTTGCTGAATAGAAAAAGCCTCGAAATGAAAGCGGCTTCGATAGTCAATGAAGCCTATTTCGTAGAGCAATGAAAGCGGCTTCGTAAGCAGTTGAAGCCTATTGCATTCTGATAGAAACTATAGGTTAATCAATTATATAGATATTTTTATTTTTTGCCCTTTTTCTTGTTTTTATCCTCTTTTTCTTTGTCCTTACTCTTTTTCTTAATGCCCAGCAGGTCGCGAAGATTGAAGAAGTCTTTCTTCATGATGAGACCCACACCCTGGGTGTTAAGACTGTTGCGTGTGAAGTAGCGGTCGTTAGTCTGATTGTAGACGTGAATCGAGAGGTTGCCGTTAGGGAAGATGAGGTAACGCAGGTCGAAGTCGCCGATAAAGCTCTGTGTGGCGTTGGCGTTGTCGCGATAGCCAAACTGTCCGTTGAAGAGCAGACGGTTGTTGAGCAGTCGTCCGCTCAGGATGCCTTCGTACTCTGCATTGTTGAATCCCTCGTTGCCTGTCGAGATGTTGGCTCCGAAGTTCCAGTTGCTGCTGTTGACGAAGCTCGACAGCACGTTGTTAATCTGCTGAGAAATGGTTCCGCTCAGCAAACTCTGCATCGCCAGTGAGGTCTGACTCTGTTGAGATGCGTCCTCGCTTGTCTGGTTGTTCTTGGTCTGTGTGTAGAATCGTCCTATGCCGAGGAGATAGAGCACCTGCTGGTTCATCTCTTCCTGCGAGTTGATGACAGAGTAAATCATCTGTTTGGCGTCACTGTTTACCGTTGGCAGGTCCATGGAGAAGTCTACCTTCGGAGCGCCTGGTGTGCCGGTGATGTCCATGAGGCAGTCTACACGGATGTTGTTGCTGGAGAAGGAGCGTCCGATGTTCAGATCGCTCAGCGGCACTCCGTTTACGGTGTATTTGGCCTGCAGATTGAGCGGAGCGTTATAGGGGTCGCCTCCGAAGGCGATAGTGCCTCCGGGCTGGAAGTCGAAGTCTTTCTTGATGATGTTCTGGATGGTGAGTTTATACTGTCCGTGATCCACCACGTAGTTGCCAAACATGTCGAGTCCGCCCTTGTTGTAGTAGTTGGCTCTGATCACTCCGTTGCCGTTGAGGGTGATGTAGTCGCCTGTCTGGTCGTCCATCATCAGCTTGAGTGTGAGGTTGGGGTTGGTGTTGACGAGGAAGTTGATGCGCATGTCCGACGAGAAGTCTGAGCTGCTGTCTTTCTTCTTGTCCTTGTCGCTGTCGGGCGAATAGGGTCTATAAATATAAGGTGTGGCGTCGTTCCAGTGGATGAAACTTCCTGCGCTGATGGCGTCGGGGCTTGCCACATTGTAGACGAAGATGGAGTGGGGCTCTGGAGTTGCATCGATGTCGATGATCGTCTCGCCGCTCTTGCCGTGAATGCCCACGGTGCCGGTGGCGAAGACGGTTCCATAGAACGTGTCGTCGCCAAACTCGTGTGTGTCGAAGCCTAAGAAGTTGTTGGCGTCGATGTCGAGGTCGTAGCTCAGGCGGGTGAGGTGCTTGTGGTGTATTCCTCCTCTGATGAGCGCAAAGTGGCTGTGCTTGCCGTTGTAGTGGCTGTCGTAGATGGAGTCGCCTTCAAACTGGATGTCGTCGGGAATGGCGTGAGCGCGCAGATGGTTGAAGGTGTAGTCGGTGCCGAGCTGTTTCATGTGCATCCTGCCGTGCGCCACGACGTCGCCCACGAGGTTGATGTTCTTCAGGTCGCCCACGACGTTGAGCTTGCCCTTGCACCATGCCTCCACATTGTTCAGGAAGCTGCCGCAGAAGTTCTCCATGAACTTCAGGCTTGTGTTGTGAGCCTCGATGCCCAGGTCTATGTAGTTGCGCTTGGGCGATACGTATCCGTTGATCACAGTGAGGTGCTCGGGTCCGTCCTCTGCCGTTGCGTCGATGTTGATTTGTCCTTCCTGGTTGTCGTAGGCTGCCTTGGCATGAAGGGTTCCCAAGGGGCCGTTCTCGAAGACAAAGTTCTTGACGTCGAGGTTTGCGTAGGCCTCCGGAGTCTGGAAGATAGACTTCACCACGGCCTTGCCCGAAGCTTTTCCGGCAAAGTCGACCGAGTGGAAGTTGACCAGGTTGAGGATATAGGCTACGTCGACATCCTTCAGGTCGGCTACGATGGAGTCGGTGGCCTGGGGTGTGGCTTTTCCGTTGATGATGATGTGCTGGTCGCCATGTGAGAAGTTAAGCATGTCGACGGTCAGTTCATTCTTTCTGTATATGATGTCGGCAGGGTTGAGAAGCCATTTTTTCTCTCCGAGCATGATTTCTGAAGGGTTCACCATGACGTGGACACCCGTAGCTCCGTTGTCGGAAGTGAAGAACTGTGTCCTGGCGTCAATCTTTCCCGTGATGGGCAGTTTGCTCGACTGGTTGGCATAATAGAGCAGGGTGGACAGGTTGTTGTCGGCTGCCGCTGCGCGTAGCCTGTAGACTGGAGCTTTCTCGTAGGGAAGTCCCTGGCTGATGCGTGCTTCCATCCTGAGTGAGTCGCCTATGGTGTTGAGCTCGATATTGGCATCGTGGAATGCTGATCCATCCCAACTGAAGTTGGGCGCATTGATGTAAAGATTGACGTTCTTCTCGGCATCTGAGATGTTGCCGTTGATGTGAACGGGCAGGCTGAGCGACAGGGGCAGTCCGAACATGCGCTGCAGCACTTCGGCAGATGTGATGTTGGCCTGCAGGGTAAAGTCGTTGTAGCCCTTGGCTGCATGCTTGCTGATTCCGGGAATGGTAGGCAGCTTGTCGGCCACTAATCGCATGATGCTTCCATAGATTGTAGTCAGGTCGTATTGGCCACGTGCATAGAGACTTACGAAGGGCGCTTCTACGTCGAGATGACCTTCCTTGCCCTTGTTGTTGGCGCTGATGCTGATGTTGTTGAGACTGTAGGAAGGGTCGTGCATCTTCATGCCCAAGACTGTGGGACGGAGATGGTTGATGGCTGCATCGAGCGCATACAGGCGCGAACCTAAATGGTAGTCGCCCTTGACGGACAGGGTGACGTTAGGGTCGACGATGGAGGCTGTTCCGCGGAGGGTCTTCATGTCGTAGTCGCCATCTATATCGATGTTGTGGAAGTGGTAGTTTCCATAGTCAAATCGTGCTATGTTGCCCTTGGCAAAGAAGTGCTTCATGGTGCCATGAGCGTCGATTCTGGCTTCTACGGTTCCCAACTTGCGGTTGTCGAGAATGCGACCCAAGTTCACGCCACGAGTGTCAACAGAAGCCTTGATGCGGTCATCGTTTTTGACGGCCTGCAGGCTTATGTTGCCAGCATCGGTCTCTATGTTGCCCTTGGCAGAGAGGACCTTTTCGTAGCCCTTGGCCTTGCCGGTAAGGTGGATGGTGCCCAAACGCTGGATTTCCTTTGGTATTTTCACCTTGCTGCCTAAGTTCTCGGCCAGGAATTCCACGCCGGCAGGGCAGAGGTTCAGGTTGGCGATGTCGGCATTCCAGGCTGGATGGCTGCTTGCATGGCTGTAGCTGCCCCGTGCCTGAAGATTGATGCTGCCGCTGCCTGTACGGAGGTTGAGCGAGGGGACGGATATTGACTTGGCTGTGCCCGAGAAACGGGAACTGACAAACACCGCATCGTCGAAATGGCGCAAAGCCGGCACCAGACTTGCCACGTCGGCAAAGGTGATCTTCGACTGTTGGATGCCTCCCTCGAAGCGCAGGCTCTCAGGAATGAATCTCTTGCCCTCAAAGCGATAAGTGGCCTTCAGTTCGTCGAGCACCAACTCGGAGCGTGGCATGAGCAGACGGAACTCCTTGAGTGTGGCTTTCTGCCTGTCGGCTTGCAGCTTGAAGTGAAGTGACTGTAGTTTGAAGCCTGATTCGTCCTTAAATGATAACTTCTTGAGCAACAGGTCGATGCTGTTGTCGGTTACATGATTTAACAGGATGTGTGACGAGAGTTCGCTCACCCTGATGTGCTGGGGCGAGAAGACGCCGCTTCGGGAAGCCACGTCGCGCTGGTTGTAGGCGATGGCGCCTCGGCGGATGATGAGACTTCCGATGTGCAGGTCGAGAGGCTTGTGCTGGGTGGTGTCCTTGGAAGCCAACGAGTCGAGTACAAACTGGAAGTTGGCTGGGCTTTTGGCTGTCTGGCGGTAGAGGTTGGCACGCAGACCGAAGATTTGTGCAGACGAGACGGAAATTTTGCCCTGTGTAGCAGCCATGTAGTCTATCTTGGCCGACAGACGGCTGGCATAAATGAGGCTGTCGCCCTGCTGGTCGTACATCATCACGTCGTCGATGATGATTCGGTTGAAGAAGCCCAGGTTGACTTTTCCTACTTCCACCTTGGTGCCGAATTTGTCGGCAAGAGCCTCTGCCACCTCCTTGCCCAAGAAGGTCTGTACTGATGGCAAGTGCATCAGTACGATGAGCAGCAAATAGAGGACGATAAGTGTCCAGATGATGCCGTTACATATATGTTTGAACTTCTTCAAATGTGAATATTTCTTGAAAATTGGTATCTACTCTGTAATTGCATTGGTTATCAGTCACTTATGAATTATAATATTTTTTCCTTGCACGAAATTTGCTCGTTTTAAGTTTTTTAACGTCACTTAATGGTGATACAACAACGAACACGATACCATCCTCTAATATCTGATGTATCGACAATAAAGTCCGCAAAGTTTGGATTTACCGAGCGGCAAATTACTTTTGACTCATCATCCTTGTATTGATACACATTCTTAATTATAGCACCATTCACTGTATCGAGAACGTAAGTACTTCCCCATTCGATGAAAGCCTTTTCGTTTATTTTCTGCACCATCACCTTGCTACCACTTGGAAATTCGGGTGACATACTATCTCCAGTAACAGAGATGGCGAGGTCTATATTTTCAACTGGTGACATAATCATCTCACATTCGTGGTTTGAAATCTGATACTCAAAATTATTGGGAGTTCCACCTTGAGCTGCGACAGGCAAAAGCGGTACAAGGTATGCCGTAGAATCCTTAGCAAAGGTAGGCAATACACCTCCTTTTATCATTTCTCCATTACCAGTTGCAAGCCAGTCTACATTAATTTCAGGGTATACTTCCTCTATCTTTCTCGCAACCTTGCGTGAAAGAAACTTTGTATTATAGAAATGACTAATACTTAATCCAAGAGACTCTTGGAACTGTACCATCGACATTCTTTTTGACTTGGCGATTTCTTTCGCTCTTTCTGTAAATGTACTCATAATATTTAAAATAATATAAACAATAATAGTTTACTAATAGAAAATTTTGTTATATGAATAATTATTATTAATTTTGCGGTGTGATTAATAATACTACTCTAATTATGGAGCAAAGTTAGTAATAATATATTAATTTATATATAATTATATAGTTAAAAATGGTTATAACATCACAAAAAGACAAAGAACGCATGGTTTGTCTGTCAATTGACAAATACATGGAGCAAGGTCTCAAGAAGTCTGAGGCTGTGCGGCGTACAATGAGTGACTTCAACTACGCAACAGAAGCTGCTATCTACAACATCTATAAGCGTAATAAAACGAAAGGAGGAAATCATAATGACTAACGATATCCCTGACGTTAAGCCAAAAGGTCGATATTCTATTAAGGAAACGGCAGAAAAATTAGGGATAAGTGTAACAACCGTATATCGCTATATTAAAAGCGGATTCCTTAAGAATAGTATCAGACAGAATGGGCGAATTATTATTGCTGGGTCTGAAATAACCCGATTTTGGGGTGGAGAGTATATATAATATATAATAAGGTGTAAATATGGAAAAGGAGATACAAGAAGCAATCACATTATTAGAATCCCAAGGTTACGAGATTATTCCACCACAATCTATCTCTGTTAAAAATGAAGAGTTTGAAAAATGGTGGAAGATGTATGGTAAGTGTGTTGGTAAGCAAAAGTGCCTTAAAAAATGGATGCACATGACTAAGAAAGATAGAGCTGCTTGCATAGCAGCTACACCTAAATATGTTGCATCTATTACACAGAAAGTTTTCCAAAAGCATCCTCTTACCTACCTTAATTCCCGTGCTTGGGAGGATGAAATATATTCTGAGTATGACGAAGTACAGCAACAACAGCAGCGAACAGAGCTTAATTTCGCAAGAACAGCAGCAGAAGTCTTTAACGCAGATTAATTTCGAAGAATGGTTAAAAAATAATTATCCTTTAATAAGTGAACGAAAAGAGCCAGTATCTTCACTAACTTCTGCTCTTAAAGATACCAATACATTAGCATCTTTAGATAATGATTACGAAGAGGGGTTCGCTCTTAAATGGGTTAAAGCTCAATTATTAGATACCTTTAGACTTCTCGGTGCTGGAGGTTCTGTTAATAGTCTTCAAGTTGTCTTTATGGCAAGGCGAATAAGATATATCTACTACTATCTATCACCTACCGAATTTACCTACTTTTTGGAATCATTGATAGGTGGAGGCTACGGAAAGATATATGTAGGTAATACTATCAACCCTCAGAATCTTATGGAGGCGTTGCAAAAGTTCGATACCGAAAGGGCAAAGATATTATCTCAGATGGAATCTTATGCTAATAAAGAGCGAAAGAAGAATGTAAAGGCTGATATTGATACTGTTAATGCTATCTGTCATAAGTTACGTAAGGAGTTAACTATTAAGCTTATGGGTTCTAAAGCTTGCAATGAATACAAACCGTTTAACGTTAATAAAAACAACAATGAAAATTGAAATCAAATCAATGACTTTACAGAACTTTAAGAAGGTTCGGAGTCAAAAAATTAACTTTAGCCATAATATGGTTATTAGTGGCGCAAATAAGGTAGGCAAAACAACTATCTACGATGCTTACCTTTGGGCTATCTTCGGTATTATTAGCAAGAAGAATGCTACTGTGCAACCTCTTGATATTAATAATAACGTTATTCATCATCTTGAAACCTCTGTTACTGTGATACTTAACTACAATGATGAGCGAGAGGTTAAGGTTCAGCGTATTCTTTCGGAGAATTGGAAGGGTAAAGGAACAGCAGACGAAAAGCTACAAAGCACTACGCAGGAGCGACTTATTAACGACGTTCCTTTGTCTCAGAGGGATTTTAATGCAAAACTCGAAGAGCTTTGTCCGCTCAACAGATGGCTCGTCCTGTCTAATATCAATATCTTTATGACTTACAAAATTGACGACCGCCGCAAAATGCTTATGTCGTTGGCAGGCAAAATCAATGAGGAAGAATTGATGAAGCCTTATCCTATGGTATATAAGGGCGTAATCGAAGAAAAGAAAGAGCTCTCCGACATGCTTATACAACAGAAGGCAACTAAGAAGAAAGCGGAAGAGGAGTTGGATAAGATACCAGCAAAAGTCGAAGCACAGGAAGCCCTTAGAGTTGATGCCGATTTTACTTCTCTTAAATCACAGAAGACAAAGATGGATGCTGATATAGCAGCAATAGATGCGGAATTGGAGGGAACGACTGAGAAAGACCCTGCTATGGAAAGTTACCTCAATAAGTTGCAAGCGCATAACGTAAAGGTTGCGAATGCACAGAAAATATGGCAAGATGCTAAGATTAAGGCGATTGATGAGCTTACAAAGAAGATTTCTATGGCTTCAGCAAAACTTAATGACGCAAAATCTGCATATACTACCAATATGGAGGTTAACAAGAAGAATAAGATTTCATTGGCAGAGGTTACTATTAATTTCAATGAAAAGATTAAAGAATGGAATGATGCTAACGAAAAGGAATTTAACTATCAGCAAACAGATGTTTGTCCAGTTTGTGGTCGTCCTTATACGGACGAAATGAAGGCAAAGGAGTATGATAACGCCGTTGCCGAGTTTAATAAGAATAAATCAGACAAGCTCGCGAAATTACAGAATGAGGCTGCTCAGATTAAGCAACAGATGACTGTCCTCAAAGGTAATATCAATACCTATGAGCAGATTACAAAGACACAAGATGAGGATAAGGTAAAGAATGCCCAATCTGAGTATCAGAAGCTAATTGACGAGCGAACAGAGAAGCAGAACCAAACTTGGGAAGCTGCTGCGGAAAAGGTGGTCTTTGATAAAGACCTCGCCGATATTGAGGCAAGTAAGCCTGTTGCGAAGGTTGATGCTACAATCGAAGAGAATAAGGAGAAAAAGAAGACCCTTACTTCTCTTCGTGACGAGTTAGTTAATAAAATCGCAAACGAGGAGACTAACAAGCGTATCGATATTGAGAAAGAAAAGCTCAATAATCGCTCTGTTGAGTTATCTCAGATTATCGCTGATTGCGATGAAGTTATTAGACAAATCAAAGCTTACAAAAAAGCAAAGATTAATCTTGTTGAAAAGAAGGTTAATTCTTACTTCTCCCTCGTCCGTTGGAAGTTCTATGAGCAGAATAAAACCAATGACGATGAGAAGGAAATCTGCACCGCTATTGACAAGGACGGTATCGATTATGATAACACAAATGATGGAACTGTCATTGATATGGGCGTTGATATTATCAGTGGTATATCTAAGGCTTCTGGCATCTTCGTACCTCTGTTCGTTGACCGCAAGGAATCAGCAGAGCACATCGTTCCCGTTGAGCAACAGATTATCTACTTGCAATGTATCTACGGAAAGCCGTTGGAGATAAAATCAATTTAAAATTTAAATATAGAAATTATGGAAGAAACAAAAGATTTGACTGTAGCACAGTCTCAGAAAGGTATTAACATCTTCGGCTCTATTGAAGGTTTTGAAGCAGGACAGAGAATTGCAAAAGTATTTGCATCTTCTTCTTTTGTCCCTGATGTCTATAAGGGCAATATTGGTAATTGTATGATAGGACTCAATATGGCTATTCGTATGAACGCTGACCCTCTGATGGTTTTACAGAACCTTGTTGTTGTTCATGGAACACCTACGTTTGAAGCGAAGTTTGCCATAGCTTGCTTTAATGCAACGGGCAGATACTCTACACTTAGCTATGCGGAAGTTGGAGAAAGAGGTAAAGATAATTGGGGAATGTATGCCTATGCTATCGAATTGAAGACGGGAGAGGTAAAGAAAGGTCCTGTTGTTACAATTCAAATGGCAAAGGATGAAGGTTGGTATTCTCGTAACCCTAAATGGAAAAGTATTCCAGAATTGATGCTTCGTTATCGTTCCGCTTCTTGGTTTATTAGAACGACCGACTCTGGTGTCATGATGGGCTTTCAGACCAGAGACGAGGCAGAAGATGCCGATTATGAAGAGATTCCTGCCACTAACGCTTCTATTGAGCAGCTTTCAGCCGAAGAGAAGCTTGCCCTTGCTCAGCAGCAAGAGGAACAGCAAGCTAACTCTCAGCCACTCGACATGAATAATGGGGAGAAAAAGGAAGAAAACAAAGCTGCCGATAATCAGCCAAGCGATACGCAAAAAGCCGCTCAGACCGCAGAAAATGCGGCTCAAACCAAGCGTAAGGCTCAGCCGATGGGTAAGCAAGAAATGCCTGATATGTTTAAGCAGCAGTAGAACGACAGATAGGAGAGGGAGAAATCTCTCTCCTATATATATAAAAGGTATAGAATATGCAATTAGTTACATTAGGTAGTGGAAGCTCTGGTAATGGGTATATCCTACAGAATGATGATGAAGCACTTATCATAGAATGCGGAATGCCATTAATAGATGCCGCAGAAGCACTTGGAGGAAATCTCAAAAAGGTTGCTGGTTGCCTGATTACTCATAGCCACGGCGACCACGCAGGGTTTATTCGTCAATATGCACGACCTTTCAATATCTTTGCAACCAAAGGTACTTTGGAAGAGAAAAAGATAAAGGAGGATGATTTTCATTACAATGTCATACCGATGCTGAAAGAGTTTTGTATTGGTAACTTCGTTATAAAGGCTTTCGATACAGTTCACGACACAAAAGAGCCTTGTGGCTTTATCATTTATCATCCCGATATGGGAGATATGCTTTTCTTAACAGATAGCCATCATATCAAATATAAGCTATCTTTTCCGCTCGATTATATTCTTATCGAATGTAATCATACCGATTCATTGGTTGAAAAGAGTATAAAAGAGGGTATTATTCCTAAAAAGGTTGGTATCAGAGCAAAGGCTACTCACATGAGTTTGGAAAGATGCCTGAACTGCCTGAAAGAGAATAAGCTACAAAGAACGAAAGCGATTGTACTTATTCATATGAGTGCAAATAATGGCGATGCAGAATTATTCTCTTCTGAGGTAGCGAAAGCAACTGGTAAGGCGGTTTACGTTGCGAAGAAAGGATTCTCGTTGGAGTTGATTAAATGAAAACTCTTGAAGAAATGTCGTATATACACATGGTAGAGCAGCTACGAGAGGAGGTTAGAAAGCTCACAGATGAAAATAAGTTGTTGCGTGAATCAATAAAACGTTATTTGCATGAAAAAAGAAAATGAAGAGCCTTGTTGCGGTAATTGTATCTCATTTACAAATGAAGGTATTTATGGTGATGGCTTTTGCTGCGATAAAGAAGAATGTACAGATTGTTGGAAATGGTGTGATAAACATAAATACAGATAATTATGAAAATTAAAGCAAAACAGATTAATAAGTGGGTAAAAAAAGCCTACGATAATGCTATCAAACATGGATGGCATGAAGAAGAAAAGTCTAATGCGCATTGGTTAATGATGGTTTGCACAGAAGTAGCAGAAGCCATACAAGCTGACCGCAAAGGAAACTATATGGACGAACTTGACAAAGAAGGTCTTAAAACTGTACTTGTCAACGACAATTGTGGCAGTTTGTTCAACAAATACTACTCAGATACCATAGAGGGAAAAGTAGAAAGCGAGTTGGCAGACATTTGTATTCGTGTCTTTGATTTAATGGGTGTTTGTAATATTTTGGCAAAGAATGGTTTTTCCACATCTAACTCTGAGGTTAAGTATGCTAAACAGCATAGCTTTACTGAGAATGCTTTTATTGTTACAAGAACTATTGTTTCGTGCACCCTCAACCCATCTATAAGAGTAAAGGCTGAAATGTTCTATGTCTTATATGAAAGTATTCTTTCCTTCGTATTTGAATGGGCAGAAGCACTTGGAATCAACCTTGTACAGCATATTAATCTAAAGATGCGCTATAATGAGACCCGTGAGTATCATCACGGAGGAAAGAAATACTAAAAGAAATAAGGCGGCTGCTCTTCACGAGTAACCGCCTTTGTTATCCTAACAATCTTTTACTTAAACATAACCTATTGAAAACTAAGAACTATCAAAAAAACTTATATTTTTTTTCTTCTTTTTATATATTGCCAAGATATCATACCTATCATGAAGAGAGGCACGAATACCGCCGTAACCTTACCTAATCGTAAGAGTGCTGCATCTGTTTTATTCATTGGCTTCTCTATATACACGGGATATGGCACAGAATCTTGTTTAGCCTTATTCAAGGAATCGATTTTGAGTCGATATTTGCTTAGACTATCCTTATATGATTTATAGTAAGAAACACTATCTCTGAGCTTCTGTACAAAGCTCTCGGAGTAGTTATGACTTTCGTAATGATATTTATCTTTTCTTATTATATTTCCTTCTTTATCAACCGTTACAGAAGTGCTATCTCTGATATGGTTTGTTTCTGACTTGCTCGTTTCTTTCAGCTCACTCTGCTTACTTTGATAGAGTTCGAGCGTTGTTAAAAGTCGGGTATTGAATATCGAATCCCAATGCGACTGCTTATCGCTGATATAAGTCTGTCGGGTAACCACCTTCGGGGTAGCCGTACATCCGATAACTATCTGTGTCATAAGAAACAGAAGCATTGAAATTGATAAACAATAAAACAAATCTTTAACCCTTTTCATAAGCTATGTTGTTATATTAAAGGCTTTCAAAGCTCTCTTCCAATATTTGGTTCTGCTCGACAAGCCGTTTGTTCCACCATTAATTTTCTTTGTTACAGCAAGAATATTATTCTTATCCGCTACGGCATTCAATCCTCTTATCAGCCAATACCACATACCGCTTTTTACTGCTCCTTTCGGTTGTTCCAAGAGCTTTGGCTCTGCTACAACATCACCTTTGCAGTACTTTGAGTTCGTGTAAGCTTGATAATTCGCCCTTCCTGTTAAATGCAAGAAGCCACGACCTTTATATCTGTAGCCATCTCCCTTTTGAGTATTACCCAACATCTTTGCGAGTTTACCGACCTCATACTTATGGCAATAGTCAGCATTACCGATTTCTCGTATATGTACCAACTCTGCGGTTTCGTGAGCCACTTGCGCAAGGAAATTTGCCATACGAATGGGAGTGTTTATATTAAAGGCATCAGCATAGGCATTGATATAAGGAAGATATGTATCAATCCTTTCTCCAGCTTTCGGCATGATGGCTTCCATTTGTTCTTTTGTTACTTTCATTTTTTACCCTCCGTTGCTTTAAATCCTTCTTCTAAGGCATCGCCAACACCTTCGCTTTTAGATTTTGCAATGGCTACGACAAATGCTTTAATGAATCCTGTTATTGTCTTCTTCTCTACTGATACGCCACGCACAAATAAGAAATGCCCTACTATGCTTGGGATTTCTATTCTTGCCGCAATAAATGCAGTAACAACCCATCCACCCCATATGTAATTAATGTCAAGCTGCGGCAATAGAGCTTTACCAAGAGATACACCTAACATTATGTAGATAAGGTAGTCTACGAATTTATTTGCAGTTCTACGTCTTGCCCGTGATACTCTGAACTCATATCTATCCGCAAGCAGAAGATTTTTATCTTCTAAAGCATTCTTATGGCGAAGGCTACTCTCTTCGCAGCCAAAACGATAGTCAGCGATTATGAGTAGAACGATAGCAATAAGCATCCATCGGGTATCGAGTAACATGCAACTCAACTCATCCCCGAATAGCACCATCCCTGCTGCTCTTGTACCTGTATTTCCTATCTGTGCTACCATATTTTGTTTTTTGTTGCAAAGATAGTTTTTTAGGTTAACATTTCGATAATAATACTGATATTCGATATAAACAAATAAAGAGGAACTTATAAAAGCCCCTCTTTACGAATGATTCAAACTGTATATCTACTTCAAAAAGTATTCTCTAATATCGTATACCCCATCCTTATCTTTTAGTAGGTCAATGGCTAATCTGTAGGCATATTCTACAAGTTCCTCTTCGCTTATATCAGAAAGAGATTTCTCTCCCTTTATTACAACTATGGTTTCCCCGTGGTCGCTTATTACCTGATTCATTGCTATATACAGCGCATAATCATTGTAATACGGCTTATCCTCCATACAGAAGCCTAACTTCTCCATTTCATCCAACCATTCTTGCATATTCCATGTAGCTTCGGGATTCATCTTACCGATAATATCCAACGCCTCATTCTTGGTAAGATAGTTCTTCCACTTGATAGCGCAAAGCTTATCAAGATACTCTTGCGCCAACTCTGGGTGCTTTGCTGCCATATCTTTCATCATGCAGCGCATCGTGTTACCGAATATGTGCATATACTTCACGTTAGTTGATGATGCCATTATCCCGTAAAGTTCATCAAACTTACTCATAATCTCTTTTGCTTCCATATTGTCTTGTATTTATATATGTGATTATTCTGCTGTTATCAGACTTCTCAACTCTTCAAAATCATCCTTTGTAAAGCTGATACTCTTCTTGCTGCCAAAGAAGATAGTCGTTATGATGTTGTCGGGCAAATCAATAACCAAAGCACCGCTATTAATGCGACCTTTAATAATTCCGAAATCAAACTCATAATTGCTTATATTTTCCAACATCTGCATAAGGTCTGAGAATATGGTATCAGCATCTATGTTGCCGTCTTCATCGGCAATGAATAGGGTAGCGTTGTCAATGCTCTTGCCCCAACTATCCTTATTCTTTGCGATGATGTTGTGCGCCGCACGTTTCATGTAGACGGAAGGAATAGCCAATGCAGGGTTCTCCTTCACCATGTCACTTATTCTTGCGTCTGCCCACAGGTCTACCGATGTAAGCAGCTTCTCTTTAAGTTCCGTTATGTTCATTTCTTAACTCCTCCTTTCTTTGTTTTGTTGTACCATACGAGGTATTCTTGCCAAGTCTTGTCGCTATGATTAGTCATATAATCGTTGAGCATGGCAGATTTCTGTTCCTCTGCCTGCGCTACTTCTTTTCTCAGTCGTTGCATCAAGGACAAGTGTTTCTTCAATGCCTCCTGTCCTTGCTGAGTACTTTCAATACGAGGGCGTATGATACGCAACTCCTCATCTTGTACTAACTTTGACACATATTGTAAGCTGTTAACGTACTCCTGGTTTTGCATCAAGTACTGCCTTTGCGCTCCTGTCAGATTATCCTCAATCTTATCAATTTCATCCCATAAAGGGGTGGAAGACTGCTGCGCTTGCATATTGATAGATGCTCGCTTCTGCTGTATTGCCTCATACATTTTCTGTAGCTCTGCATCCAACACCTGAGGCTGCTGTTGCTGACTTGTGCCCATATCAAGCAAAGGGCTGTTTCCAAAATTCATCATAATCAATATCTTTAAGTTGGTGATATATTTTAGAGAGGTGAGAGGGCATCCACCAACGAGGGCAAACACCCCTCACCAACTCATTTCTTTTTAGTCCTTTTTACAGACTTCCTTGCTGCTCTGTTACGCTCCTGTACTGGGAGTGGAGGGAGCGGTGCAATTACA